>Ga0213835_100017_pt1 | contig 287645 bp, 237 predicted proteins | sample SWPATP01_FD_160576 | JGI IMG/M metagenome (GOLD analysis project Ga0213835, IMG submission 160576) | Coastal seawater microbial communities from Marineland, Florida, United States - SWPA TP0 #1 | ecosystem: Environmental > Aquatic > Marine > Coastal | place: USA: Florida | collected 2016-08-05
TTGCCGTCGACGAGAGAGACGACGAACACGGTGTTGCCACTGTCGACGTCAGCGGCGCTGGCCGCCGTGCTGCCGACGACACTGCCACCGATCAGGTGCAGGTAGACCGATTGGCCACCGCTGGTGACGTTTTCACCGCTGCCGTCCTGGGCCACGCTGCCGGCGACGTTGTTGCCCAAGCTCAGGCTGAAGCTCCAGGCCTTGCTGCCGCCGGCGGCTGCACCGTCGCCACCAAAGGAATGGTCGACGATGGTGAAGAAGTCGCGCAGCGCGGCGCTGTCGGTGCCCAGCGCGGCGTCGGTGGTCAGCAGGCTGGCCAGCTCGGCGGCAGCGCCAATCTCGATGCTCGGGCCGTCGTCCTGGAAGCCCAACTGGCCGCCCAGGTCGACGGTGGCGGTGTCGCTGGCCTGGTCACCGTCGGCGTCGGTGAGGGTCACGCTGCCATTGAGCAGGATCTGACCGGCGCCCAGGTGCAGGATTTCGCTGGCATCGCTCGCCGTCGGGTGGTCGATGGCCTGCTGTTGATCCAGCACCAGGTTACCGTCGACGAGAGAGACGACGAACACGGTGTTGCCACTGTCGACGTCGCCGGCACTGGCCGCCGTGCTGCCGACGACGCTGCCGCCGATCAGGTGCAGGTAGACCGACTGGCCACCGCTGGTGACGTTTTCACCGCTGCCGTCCTGGGCCACGCTGCCGGCAACCCCCTCGCCCAGGCTCAGGCTGTAGTTCCAGACCTTGCTGCCGCCGGCGGCTGCACCGTCGCCACCGAAGGACTTGTCGACGATGGTGAAGAAGTCGCGCAGCGCGGCGCTGTCGGTGCCCAGCGCGGCGTCGGTGGTCAGAAGGCTGGCCAGCTCGGCGGCCACACCGATCTCGATGCCGGGCACGTCGTCGACGATGGTGAGTTGCAGCGCGCCGGTTGCACTACCACTGCTACTGGTAACGGTGTAGGTGAGGTTGGCAAGCGCCTCGTCCGCTCCCTCTTCATGGAGAAGGTTGTTCCACTGGGTCAGGATGAACGCCCCAGTAGTGGGGTCCACTTCGATAGTGAAGATATTCAGTTCGCGCGCAGGCGAGAAAGCCGTGAGGGTATTGCTGTTGGCATCCCAGCTGTACAGGATGGTCTCTTGCCCAATCTGGACCTCAACGCCATGCATATTGGCGAAGGAAACGCTGCCGCCGACTCCATTACCAAAGGTGAACGGCAGCACCCCGCTGACCATCGAGCCAGACTGCCCTACCAAGGCATCGGCAAGATCGAGCTCCACGCTTCCCGCCGTCGGTGGGATAAGGACAGGTTCGACCACCTCGGGGTCGTCAGTTGTTTCAGCCAGCAAGAAGGCTCCGCCCTGCTCATCCGGTGGCCCGCCCAGTGCGTTCAGGCCATAGTCGAACGCCAGGGGGTCGGTATTCTCGGCAATACGCGCCAGTCGCACGAAGCTGTGCCCACCATCCGCCGCACCGCCGGGGCCCGCCCCTGCTGCAGTCGCATCGAGAATGTCGAGCAGGTCGACGGTATCGTCTTCCAGCGCTGCCAACAGCGCCTCCAGATCCTGGTCGAGAGCGGCAAATTCACTCGCTTCGATCGGCTGGTCAGTGCTCAGCTCCTGGGTGATGAGCACCTGCTCGCCACCCTCGATCTGGGTAGGGTCCAGGTTATCGCCGAAGTCGAGCTGCACATCCCCTCCATTGGACGTCACGACGGTTTCTCCTTCCTGCAGCGTGTCTCCGACACGCAGTTCACGCAGGTTGCCTGAGGCATCACGAGCCCAGGCCTGACCGGAGATGGACAGAACGGTTGCAATGGTCATGAGTTGTTACCCCGCAAAGTGGTAGGAGCTTTTTACGAGGCTCGCCACGGCCAAACGGTCCGTGCATGGAGGGGCGTGCTTAATTGAAGTATGAAACAGGCCATACGGCGCGGTATTGGACTGTGGTACAGGGCGAGGACAAAATTTGACCTCGGTCAAAACTGGCAATAAAGGCTTTAGCCATACAAAAAACGCCCGGCCGAGGCCGGGCGTATCAGTGCATTGGCTTGCTTTATTCGATTTCGAGCTGGCCGTTGCTGAGCATTTGCTGAATCAGCGCATCGCTATAGGCAACACCCTTGAGAACGATCGTCTGGTCGACAACCGACTCATCGTAGACGCCACCAGTGAAGCCTCCATTGTGGCTGATCTGGAGCACGGTATTGCCACTTCCATCGTCGGACGCATGGAGGTAGTCAGCCAGATTGGCACTGCTGGCTCCATCTAGCAGATCGGCGATGTCCAACTTGTCGGCCTCGCCGTCCACACCGAACTGACCAAGGGTGAAGTCCATCACCTTATCTATCGCAGGCGCACCTGCTTGCCCCTGGTCACCAAGGTTCCAGACGAAGGTGTCGGCGCCAAGACCGCCCACCAGTATGTCGTCGCCAGCTCCGCCAATGATGATGTCGTTGCCAGCGCCACCGGTAAGCGCATCGTCACCATCGGTACCCCAGACGAAGCTATCCACTCCCGGCCCGGTGATTCCCACCTGGAGCGACGCCTCGGCAGTAGCACCGGACGGATGCACCAGTTGGTAGATCAGGCTGGCGATCTTGCCGACGTTGGCGGCATCGGCAGCGGGCTCGTAGCGGTAGTCACCGTTCGCGTAGAGCGTGAAGGTGCCGTACTGACCGGCAATGACGAGCCCCTCTTGCGTGGCTTCGACATAGTCACTGCCTACCAGCGCCTTGAGCAGCGTGCCGCTGGAACCGGGGATATCGGTGCTGCCATCGACGCCCGGGTCAGTCAGGACGTTGCCTTCAACGGCGGTAGCCTGGGCCTCCTGATAGCTATCCGGCTGAACGGTCAGCTTGACGCTGCTGATCGTCACGCTGGAGTAGCTGCCAAAATAAGATCCACTTGTGGTTGCTTCAAAGTTGACCTTGTACTGGCCGGCTCCCAGATCTGTTGTACCATGCCAACCGCTACCAACAGAGCCCCCGATATCCGGCACTCTGATCCAGTTTCCGTTGGAATCCAGCTTGGAGAGAGACCACTGTAGTGATGCTGATGTACTTCCAAACCAGCCGGAAGGAGTATTGAGAACAGCATTGAAGCTGAATTGGCCGGTACTGCCTTCGCTGACAGTAAAGGTCTCGCTATAGCTATCGGTACGCGTGTTGCTGGTATTGTGCTGCGACGTCTTGTTGCCCATCACCTGACTATGGATCGGCGCCGGCGTGATATCGATCAGCGATACATCGGCAATCGCCACGTTGTCGCTGGCCACGATACCGTTCGGCACCCCTTCGAGGTTGATGGTCAACTTCGACGCTACCACGTCACCATCAGCATCGGTCAGGTAGTAGGTGAACTCATCCTGATAGGAGTCGCCCGCCTTCATGCCGTCGCGTGCGCTGCGGCCGACCACGTAGGTGTAGCTACCATCGGCGTTCACGGTCAGCGTGCCGAACTGGCCCTGCACGACACCGTTGGCAATCGTGCCACCCTCGCCATCGGACCACAGCAGACTGTTCTCCTCGGCAGGACCGTCGGCGCCCCAGTCGGCATCGACCCGGCCTTCCACGCTGGGCAGGTCGTCGGTCGAGGCGATTTCGGCAAAGAGTTCGAACGAACTGGCCTTCGTCTCGGTGGTGTAGACCGTGTCGACCAGATTTCCGTTGGCATCCAGGAAGCCACGAATCTTGAGAACGTACTCACGATCCCCAACCGTGATGACTTGCTCTTGCTCGGGATTGACGATCTTGATGATATCGTCGTTATCCGGGTGAGTCGCCGGTGATTTGGTGTTTGGCGTCTCATCGTGCTTGAGCTTGATGGTGGTGGTGACATCGGTCAGCACGCCGTCGATCATCACCTTGAACGTCACCTCGAGCTCGGCCGTGTCGAGTGTCTTACCTCCCCTCGGCAGCACGAAGTTGTTATGGGTGAAGGTGCCCAGCGAGAACAGCGAATCGGTCGCCACCCCAGTGGAGCCGGTCAGACCATCCGCATAGACGAAGTCATAGCCGGAGCCACCACTGCCGCCCCATTGGATGTAAATGCCACTGGCATTGCTACTGGTCGTGATCTGACCCGAACCAGAGGTTCCCTGGATGTTACCCCAGCCCGCATTCAGCGCACCCACTTCGAGCTCGCTGACAGGCACTTGGATAGCCTGAACAAGATCGAACTCGAACGGGATATCGTCCACCACCACGACATCGACGGTGCCGTAGGCAATGTGTCCCAGGCCGTCCACCAGCTCGAGCTGAATCCCCTCTTTCGCCAGCTCGTTACGGCCTTCACCGGATTCGTGCTCGACAGCGCTGCCCAACTCGAAGCTATAGCTCACCTCGCCGGTTGCAGGGTTGTAACCGGTCAACGTCAGGGTATTCCCCTGAGGCGTCTCGATCACGATGACCCCGCCACCGGCAAGCCCTTCGAGATCGGCAAGGCTCAGTTTGACCTTGTCGCCCTGCTGCTCACCTCCACCGGACACCTTGTTGCCTGCTACCAGCAGTGCTTCGATGCCTTCTGGCGCTGAAAGGGTGAAAGTGCCAGCGGCAGCCGCCTCTCCCTCGCCTTCGGCAGTGCCGCCTTCGAGGTATTTCTCATTGACCGTTACATCACTGTCGGTCAGGCCCAGGATAGTGGGCAGCTCGGGCAGCGGCGGTACTTCACCAGACTGGAAGTCGATATTGAACGCGCCATCAGTGGTGTCTCCGTCACCGTCGACTGCAACGACATCGACAGGCAGCGTGAAGCCGAGCTCGGCATCCAGGAACACCCCTTGGAAGTTCTTGACGTTGTACTGGTTTCCACCAGAGCTGCCGTAGAAACGGATTTCATCGAAGCCACCCGAAGCGGAAGCCGTCGTACCGTTGCCGGTGCCTACCGATACGCCATTGCTGAAGATTTCCCAGCTCAGCGCCCCACTGTTACCCATCTCGAAGGAGAGCTCGGTCAGTGTTTGGCTGAACTGAGCGATCAGTGTCTGGCCTGCTCCAATCAGGTTGTTACCGACACCGATACCATTGGTAGACCAGTTGACTGCGCCGCCTACTCCCGTGAACTGAGCCGACAGGTTCGGGTTGCTGATGACCAGCTCGCCGTCGATACCACCACCCTGGTTGCCGATGATATCCGTGGTGAAGCTGACCGCGACAGGGTCGAGAGGCTGGTGGACCAAGACCTCGTACCGGTTATCGCTGACGCTCATGTCGATGGTGAGCACAGGATTGCTGGGGCTGTCGCCTACCTTATAGGCGATCAACTGCTGGCTCTCACTATTAAAGACGTAGACCAGCTTCGTGCCGCCAGAAGTGAGGTAAGCGGTTTTTTCTACTCCGTCTTCCTCATAGCGAACCTGGATGTGGCCCTGCTCGTCCGTCATCAGGCTGGCCTGCGAGATATGTGCCCCTTCCGCATCCGCACCGATGGTGAGATCCAGGCTACCGATAGCGGAGCTGTCAACGCCCATACCGAGTGAAGTATCTTCCGGCGTGCCGAACTCCGGTACGTCGTCCAGAATCTCGATCAGCAGGTTGCTCGAGGCCGTATCGCCGTCGGTATCCTCGAGCACGATCTCGAAGGATTGGGTCAGCGACTCGTCGTTGGCCGGCTGGTCGTGATCCTTGTTGGCGTTCAGCGTGTACTCGTAATTGACGGTATAGGTGCCGTTGCCGTTTGCAGTGAAGCCCGTGATGACAAGGGTATTACCGCTTTCGGTCACGATCGTCGGCAGCGCTTGCTCGAGCCCATCCTTGACGATGTACTCGCCACCCACGCTCAGGTTCAGCACACCATCCGGAGCGCTGACGGTAAAGCTCCCGCCCTGTACCAACGGACCGCCGCCCTCTTGGCTTCCTCCCGGAAGATGGGCTTCGTTGAAGACCAGGTGATGGCCATCGCCATGCACCGGATTGTCGATAGAGACAGGCGAGTCGCTGATCGCGATGGTCAACGTTGCGGTGTCGCTGTCACCGTCGCCGTCGGTCAGGGTATAGGTGAACACATCCGACACACTGCCAGGAGTACCGGGGCTACGTACGTAGGAGTAGGTGCCGTCGGCAGCAATGGTCAGAACGCCATATTGCCCCTGGATGTCGACCGTGCCCTCGGCCGGTACGGCAACGCCGTTGACCGACGTGACTCGGCCGCCGTCGGCGCCCAACGTGTCATTGTCCAGCACGTTGCCTTCTTCGATGATCTGGCCGGAGCCAAGGTTGACGATTACGTCCTCCGCAGTCGGGCCATCGTCGAGGAAGTAGATCACCTGGCCAATGTCGATCGTCGCATGCGCCTTGTCACCATCGCCATCGGTCACGGTCTTGGTGAGGAAAATCACGTTGGCCAATATGTTGGCGGCATCGCTCGCACCGATCTGGCCAACGCCCTGGTGGGCAATCGCCCTGAGCTGGTCGAGAGTCACTACCCCTGTCTCGGCATTCACTTCGAGGGTGAATACGGGCACTTCGACACCATCGTCGGTAACCACATAACCGATGATATCGCCATCCACTTCCTTGACGAGGACGGCCTGACCGGTTTGGGTATCGACCAGACCCGAGTCGGCACCAGCGGACGAGACACTCAAGGTGTATTCACGTGTCTGCAGACCATCGGCGCCATACTCGGCGCTGAAGTAACCGGAGAAGTTGAACGATGCCGTCACGTCGAGCTGTGCCTCGTCGACGGTCAGGTTGGCGGGCTTCCATTCGACGTTGATGTTGACGTCGTTGTAGTCCCTATCGCTGCCAGGACCGTAGATGTCTTCCCAGTTGAGATCGCCCTCTTCGGCATTGTTCTCGACATGTGAGCTTCCATCCGGATGCAAGGACGAGTCGTTGAAGAGCACGGGTGCCTTGGGATCTTGCCCAACCAGCGGGGTCTCGCTTCCTGCCGGCACCGCTACCCATACCAGAACCCCTTCAGGGTTTTCGATCTGGATGAACTGGACGTGGGTTTGGTTCGTCAAATCGGGGTTGAGGCTCGCCCCATTGGGAATGATGAAGTATCCCACCTCACCCGGCGCGTATCCTTCCAGAACATAGCTATCGCCCACGTCATTCTTGACGTTCGACCAGATGACCTGGCCGATGGTGGGATTTCCGTTTTCGTCCTTGATGTAATAGCCGAAGCTGTTGTTGTAGCCGACCCCAGGCGCACTGCCCAGATTGGTGATGGTCACCTCATGCCCCGTGGGGTTGGTGCCGTCCACGCTCGGCAGGTCGTCAGCCACTTCGACGGTAATGCCCGCGGTAGCGGTATCACCATCCAGGTCGCTGGCGACGACAGTGACACCGGTGATGGTCAGGTCGTCGACGTTGACGTCGTGAGGCAGCGCGGCCAGCAGCTCCGCCGTGATGGTGATGCTACCGCTCTGCTGTGCGGCGATCGGATCGGTGCCGCTCAGGCTGAGCTTGAGCACCGGCTCGCCGTTGAGGCTGCCGATCAGATTGCCGTCGTTATCCAGCGACCAGCTCAGCTCACCGTCGAGGCCGGTGACCTGAATGTTGCCGGTGTCGCCAAAGGCAAAGCTCACGATGTCGTCGCTGCCGGCGGTAAAGGCCAGGGTGTCGCTGACGACATGGCTGCCGCCCACGGTCTCGGCATCGGCCAGGGCCAAGTTCACGCTGCCGCCTTCGCCATTCTCATCGCCCGGGGTCGGACCCTCGCCATCCTTGATCTTGATGGTGTGGCTGGCACTCGCACGGTCGCCATCGCCATCGACCTTGATCAGCTCGAAGGATACCGGCACCTTGCCATTGCTGTGGTCAAGGTTGGTATTGGGAACGAAGGTCCAGGTACCGTTCTCGTGGAAAGTCAGGGTGCCTTCAGGCAGCTCGTATGCATGGCCGATCTGCAAGGCCTGCTCGGCGCCACCGTTGAACGAGACGAACTGCTGAGCCCCTTCGCTGTCGGCACCGGTTTCGGTGTTCCAGGTACCGGTAACGGCATCGCCCCCTTCGGTGGCCCAGCGGGCCCCACCAAGGTTGGCGTCGGGCGCGTCATCGATGACTTTCACCGTGAGGTTGCTGCTGGCCGTATCGCCATCACGGTCCGTGACCGTAATGGTGAAGTCGCGAATCAAGGCATCGTCTTCGCCCGGCGCGGAGTGGTCCTTGTTGCCCTGCAAGGTGTATTCGTAGCTGACGCGATAGTTACCGAGAGGCAGCTGTGTGATGCCGGTGATCTCGAGCTTGTAGCCGTTCGGCACGTCGATGGCTGCATTCTCATAGTTGAAGCTGCCATCCGCGTTGCGTGTAACGGTTAACGTCAGCTGATCATCACCTTCGCCGATCGAGATGGTCACCTCAGCGAGGCCATCGATTGCGTTGACCAGGAAGCTGCTACCCTGGGTCAGCGCTCCCTCATTGGGGCTGCTGCCGTTCTCCAGGTTCGCTTCGTTGACGACCAGGTGCGCGCCTTGGCCGAAGGGCGGCAGATTGACGATGCCGACCGGGGAGTCGAAGCCCTTGACGGTGAGCGTGGCTGTATCGGTGTCGCCATCGCCATCGGTCAGGGTGTAGGTGAACCTGTCCAGGAACAGACCTTGGTGATTCGGGGTATCTCCGCGAACGTAGGTATAGTCGCCGTTGGAATAGATGGTCAGCTCACCGTGGACGCCTTGGATGACCGCCTTACCATCGACCAGCTCGACGACTTGTTCGCCGAACTGAACGTGCGTGACCTCGGCGCCATCTGCGCCCTCCACGTCATTGGCCATCACGTTGCCGGACTTCTCGAACCGACCCAGGCGAACCAGGGCCAGATCGTTGTTGGCCACCGGGCCGTCGTCGACGAAGCTGAGCTGACCGCCAAGGTCGATACTGGCCGACACCGTGTCGCCATCGCCATCGACAACCGTGGCATTGAGCGAGAGACCGCTGCCTGCCAGGCTCAGCACGTCGGCGGGGTTGGTGCCATCTGGATGCGATAGCGCCAGATGCTGAGTCAGGGTGACTTCGCCGGTGGTGGCATTGACGCTGATGGTGAAGGCCGTCCGGCCATCGGCATCCCGACCGATGATCGTGCCATTCTCCTCGACCAGCGTGATGGCATGATCGCCGTCGGTCGTCGTCAGCCCTGTGCTGCCATCGCCTTCGACGCTCAAGCCATAGCTGACGCTGCCCTCGCCGTCGGCCCCGAAGACAACGGTAAAGGCCCCGGAGAAATCAACCGTTGCCGGCTCACCGAAGGCACTTTCGTCAACCTCAAGCTCCGCCAGGTCGCCCGGATTGGGGTCGATGCTCGGCATGTCATCGACGATGCTGATGGTGCCGCTCAAATCGGCACTCAAGCTATCGCTGACCACGTCACCGTCGGCATCGGTCACGGTAACCGTGGCAACCACGCCGACCAGGCCAGCCGGCAGGCCAACGCTATCCACACCCTGCTCAGGATGATCCACCGGAGCGGACTGAGTCAGGGTCACGACACCGGTGTCGGCATCGATCTCGATGCGCAGCACTTCGGTATCACCGGCACGGCCGATGACGATGCCATCCTCGAGAGAGAATACGATCTGTTCATCGCCGCTGGTGAGGCCGTGCTCGACGTTGCCCAGAGTCAGGCCGTAGCCGTCGACCACGGTGCTACCGGCACCGTCTGCGCCGTAATTGACGCTGACAGCAGACTCGAAGGCACTGGATACGTTACCGGTGGCAACGGAGACATCGCCGACGGTTTCCTTGTCGTAGACAGTCAAGGCGATCTGGCCGAGCTCAACGCCACCGACCTCCACGCTCGGGCTGTCATCCAGGATGGTGATGTTCAGCGTCCCCGTTGCCGTGCCGCTGGTGCTGGTCACGGTGTAGACCAGGCCTGTTACCGCCTCGTCCGTGCCTTCTTCATGCAGCAGGTTGTTCAACTGGGTAAGGGTGAAAGCGCCGGTGCTGGGATTGAGCTCAATGGTGAAGATGTTGAGCTCACGACCGGGCGAGAATGCAGTCAGCGTATTGCTGCCGGCATCCCAGCTATACACGATGGTTTCTTGACCGACCTGGGTTTCGACACCATCCATGGCCGCAAAGCTGATGCTTCCGGATCCGCCGGAGCCAAACGAAAACGGCAGAATGCCAGTAACGACGGAACCGGATTCACTGAGAGTATCGGCATCGTTCAACGACGCGTCGAAGCTTCCGGCAGTAGGAGCGATGACCTCGTCTTCCGGCAAAGTCGCTGTGAAAGCGGCGCCCTCGATCTCGGGCAGCTCACTTCCCAGCCCCAGGCCATATTCGAATGCCAGGGGGTTCGTATCTTCGGCAATACGAGCGAGGCGCACGAAGCTGTGGCCACCATCGGCGGCGCCACCGGGGCCAGCCCCGGCTGCGGTGGCATCGAGCACGTCAAGCAGGTCGATGCTGTCGTCGTCGAGTGCGGCCAGCAGTGCCTCGAGATCCTCATCGAGAGCCGCAAACTCGGAAGCATCGACGACTTCGTCGACATCGAGTTCAGGCGTCATGGCTACCTGCTCGCCACCTTCGATCAGGATGGGATCCTGGCCATCGCCGAAGTCGAGCTGGGCGCTTCCGTTATCGGAGGTTACCAGCACCTCGCCTTCCTGGAGTGTGTCTCCAACGCTCAGCTCGCGTACGTTTCCTTCGGCATCACGCGCCCAGGCGCGCCCTGTGATCGAAATAACCGTGGCATTTGCCATGACATGACTCCCTGTTTCGTCTGTGTTGTCTTTCGCTTTTTTACTTTTTCTGAAGGCGTCCGATACGACGCGCCAAGTTCAACCCTCGACGATACACACTAGATTACGTTTGGAAACAAACATATTGGACCGAAGGACAGTAACGTGAAGCAGCAGCGGGAACGCGGGGATTATTTATATAAAACAACGGCTTGCTGTTATGCCAGCAAGCCGCCAGAATATACGATGGTTATCGGGATAGCCTGATTGTGTCAGACGATTTTCTCGTCCTGCCTGGAGAGCTTGAGCACCAATTGCATGCGGTCACGCACCCCCAGCTTGCGAAATGCCGCGCCGAGGTGTGCCTTGACCGTACGCTCGGTGATGTCGAGCAGGCGCGCAACCTCCTTGTTGCTGCGCCCTTCCGCCACGGCCAAGGCCACGGCGCGCTCACGCTCCGTCAGCATGGCCAGGCTATCGATCGGCAGGCTTTCACGCCCGCCAAGGCTGGTGAAAGCTGCGCCGATCACCTTACTCAACAGCTCAGCCGGTACCCATACCCCCTGATTGCCAGTGACCAGCGCAGCCTGTATCAGCAACTCGGGTGGTGAGAGAGCATGCAGGTAGCCCCTGGCGCCGGCCTGCAGCGCCTGCAGCGCTTCGGCCTCACTCGGCACCAAGGTCATCACCACGATGCTGCATCCCTGACCGGCCAAGGCCGTCGTCAAGGCAGGCCAATCGGCATGGTCGGTCATGAGCCAAATTTGGTCTCCACGCTTCGTCAGTCGCAGTACCCGTGCGGGATCGGCCTGCCGGATGTCGGGAAAGGCGCTGCGCAGCCGTGGAATTTCTGCACGTTTCTGGCTGATGAACAGAGCTGTCATCATCGTTCCCCCATGGAGTCGCTCCATGCTCTCAGCACGGGCTTGAGCAAGAACTGCATCACGGTACGCTTGCCGGTCATGATGTCGACCTGAGCCGTCATGCCGGGAATGACCTGGATATCGCTACCCAGATTTTCTCCTTCCAGCGTTCTCACACGCACCAGATAGAAGGTGTTGTCGTTATCATCGGTGATGGTATCGGCACTGATGTGGTCGAGTTCGGCCTGCAGCCCACCGAAGATGGCGAAGTCATAGGCGGTCAGCTTGATCGTGGCCGGCTGTCCTGGGCGCAGAAACGCAATGTCCTGCGGCGCGATACGGGCCTCGACCAGCAGTTGATCGTCGCTGGGTATGATGTCCACCACTTCCTGGCCGGGCTGAACGACACCGCCGAGCGTGGTGATGCCCAGACGCTGGACGACGCCCGTTACCGGCGAGCGAACCTCGGCCAGACGCACCCTATCCTGCAGGCCGGCACTGGACTCATCGAGCGCACCGAGGTCACCGATGGTCTGCGCCAGGTCGTTGCGCCAGTTGCTGCGCCGCTCGGCACCGAGTTCACGCAGCTGCGTACGTGCTTCCTCCACGGCGGCCTCGAGCCGAGCGACCGAGGCTGCTGCCTGGTTGCGCTCACCGGTCGCGCGTGAGACCTCGCGCTCGAGCCGGAGGATGTCGACTTCGGAAACCGCGCCGGACTGCAGCAATGGACGCGTCAGATTCAGCTCCTGGCTGGCCATGTTGGCCTCGCGCTGTGCGGTATCCCGCCGCGCCTTGGCCTCGTTGAGCTCTTCCTCGCGCTGGCGGATACGGTCGCGCAGAATGCTCTCCTGCTCGCGCAGCTCCTCGCGCCGACTCTCGTACACTTCCCGCTCCTGAGCCACGATGTCCGGCGCTTCGATGCGCAGCTCCTCATCGGGGTTGAAGGGTGTGTCGGTGGCCAGGGCACGCAGCCTTTCGGCACGGGCGCGCAGGGCCAAGGCCTGAGCCCGGTTCTCACGGAAGTTGGCGATGAAGCGGGTGGGGTCGATGCGCATGAGCACCTGGCCCGCCTCCACGAGTTCCCCTTCACGCACCAGGATCTCCTGCACCACGCCGCCGTCGAAAGACTGCACCTTCTGCAGCTGGCTGGAGGGAATCACTCGCCCCGTGCCACGGGTGACTTCGTCGATCGAGGCGAAGTAAGACCATACGATCAGCGCGATGACCGCAAGCAGAACGGTATACAGGAATACTCTCGCCCGGATGGGATCCTGCTGCATGCGCGCCCAGTCGGCATCGCTGGCCCAATCGCGATTGAGATGGGCAGCCGTGACCCGCTTGGAGAATAGCCGGTCGATGAAGGGGCGAAACGGCTTGCCGCCCACTTCGGAGAAGCGCCCGATCGCTTCGAAGCCCTGCTGCTCGGCGCTCTTGCCCTTGCCTTTGGCCTTGGGGGAAGACATGACGGTCATCAGTTGGCCCTCCCGATCTGGCCTTTGCGCAGAGCCTCGACCACTTTGTCGCGCGGGCCGTCGGCGACGACCTTGCCGGCATCGATGACGATGATGCGTTCGACCAAGGACAGCAGCGAGGTACGGTGGGTCACCACGATCAGCGTCTTGCCCTCGCCGTACTGCTTGAGATTGGTCTTGAAGGCCTCTTCGCTGGCGTGATCCATCGAGCTGGTCGGTTCGTCGAGCAGCAGGATCTGCGGGTCGTGCACCATCGCCCGGGCGATGGCCACGGCCTGACGCTGGCCGCCGGAGAGCATCTGCCCGCGCTCGCCCACCTGAAGGTCGACGCCGTGGGGGTGCCCGTTCACCAGGCTCTCCAGCCCGCTGAGCTTGATGGCACGCAGCAGCGAGTCGTCATCGACACCGTCGCTGCCGCCACCGGCGACGATGTTGTCGCGCAGAGAGCCGAAGAACAGGCTGACGTCCTGGGGCACGTAGCCGATATGACGGCGCAGTTGGATGGGGTCGAACTGGCGCAGATCGACGCCGTCGAGCATGACCGCTCCCGCCGTAGGCGCATACAGGCCCAGCAGCAGCTTGTTGAGCGAGGTCTTGCCGCACCCGACGCGACCGAGCAGCGCCACCTTTTCGCCGGGCTCGATCTTGAGCGAGATATCGCGCAGCGCATCGCGCTCCTCATCCGGATATCGCAACGACGCCTTGTCGAAGCGAATCTCGCCACGGACCACCGGACGCGAGATGAACGCCTTGCCTTCGGGCCGCTCCACCGGACGCTGCATGACATCGTCGAGCGACTTGAGCGCGGTCGCAGACTGGTGGTATTGAGCCAGCAGTGCGGCCGCCTGACTGATGGGGGCCATGGCCCGGGACGACAGCATATAGGCCGCGATGAGCCCGCCCTGGGTCAGATTGCCGTCGATGATCAGATAGACGCCAACCAGGATGACGCCGACGGCCACGGTATGCTGGGCCCACATGGCGACGTTGGAAACGGAAGTGCTGACCAGGCGCAGTTGGGCGGAAGTGCGCGAAAGGAACGCTGTCGCTTTCTCCCAGATCGACTGGATACGACTCTCGGCCCGCAGCGACTTCACCGTCTCCAGGCTCGACAGCGATTCCACCAGCGTGGCATTGCGCTGAGCGCTGACTCGCCAGGTGGTTTCGGAAAGCTCATGCAGCTTGCCCTGAGCGGCCAGGGCATAGAGCAGCACCACGACGATACCGGCCAGCACCGGCAAGGCCAGCGGAGCTCCGATCAGTGCAATCACCCCGACGAACAGCAGGACGAAGGGCAAGTCGACCAGCGCCACCACCGTGGCCGAACCGATGAACGAGCGCACCGACTCGAAGGACTGCAGGGTCGAGGCGAACGACCCGGTAGAGGCGGGTTTGGCCTCCATGCGCAAGCCCAGCACCTGGGACATGATTCGCGATGAAAGCTTGACGTCGGCGCGGCTTGCCGCCAGGTCGACGAAAGCGCTGCGCATCAGGCGCAGAGCAAGATCGAAACAGAGCACGACGAAGATACCGGCGGCCAGTACCCACAGCGTCTCGGTCGCATGGTTGGGCACCACACGGTCGTAGACGTTGAGCACGAACAGCGGCATCGCCACCGCAAAAATATTGATGATCACCGAACCGGCGATCACGTCGCGATAGAGGCGTCGGTTCTCACGGATGACGCCCCAGAACCAGTGGCGCGAGCGCTGCTTGCCGACCTCAGGGCCCCGCGCATCGAAACGGAAGCGCGGTCGAACGTAGATGGCCTGGCCGCTGTAGCTTTCGGCAAGGCCATCCAGATCGACTTCGGAGACGGCATCGCCGAGCTCGGGGAAGATGACCCGCGCGCGACGCGATTTGAGATCCAACCCCACGAGCACACAGGCACGCCCCGGCTCCAACAGCAAGATGGCAGGGAAAAGTGCCGGATTGAGCTGCACCAGGCGGCTCTTGGCGATACGCGCCGTCATACCGGCCCGCGCAGCGGCCCGCGCAAAGACGCCGGGCGTGAGACGCCCCTCTTCCAACGGCAAGCCTGCCGTCAGAGCATCGGGTGTCACCGCATGGTCATGGGCCAGGGCAATGGTTTGCAGGCACTCGAGCAGTTCGTCACGAACTGCCGAGCGGGGAGGCTCCTGAGCGGAATACAACACTTCTTGCTGTGTCACGGGGACCTCGGGGATGAGGCCCGCCCGGCTGATCCGGGCGGGTTGGTGCTAGATGACGATCACAGCGCTGTCCGTGCGAACTTCGCACAGACAGCTTTTACCCCAGGTCGTTCAGCCCTGTACGACATAGCTGTCGGCATAGCCCAAACGCTTCAGCTCGCTACGCAGCGCCGCCAGCTCACCCGGGTCGCCAATAGGGCCGAGTTGAATGCGGTGCAGTGCGGCCGAGCTGACCAGGCGCATCGGCCTGGCCAGAGTATCGCTGAGCTGACTGCCGAGCTGCTGGGCACGCTGGGCATCGCTGAGCGCCGCCACCTGCAGATAGGCGCCCTGCTCGGCACCCACCGCCTGCGGCTCTGCCTGTTCGGCCACGGCCAGCTCGCCAAGGGCGACCTCACCGTGAACCTCGCCCTGAACTTCGCGATAGACGCTGGCGACGGGCTGCTGCTGCGCCCAGAAGTCGGCCACGCTCAGCTGGGTGGCGTGCTGCGTTTCCTGAGTGCCGACGGCCGGCCACTGCTGCACGGACGACATGTCGAGATTTTCACCCACCCGCTCGAGAGTGACCTCAACGCGGCGGTTCTGACGGCGCCCTTCCACCGTGTCGTTGCTGGCCACCGGACGACGCGAACCGTAGCCGCGGGTCTGGATCAGACCGCGATCGACGCCCTGACCCACCAGGTAATCCGCCACGCTGTCGGCACGGCGCTGCGACAGCGGATCGTTGATGGCATGGGTGCCGGTGCTGTCGGCATGGCCGGCGATGAAGACTCGCGACAGATCGGTACGGCCACGAATCTGCCCGGCCAGCTCGGAGAGCTCCTGACGCGCGTCGGGTCCCAGCTCGGCGCTGTTGACGGCGAACAGAGCGTCGGCGGAAAGCGTGACGTCAGGTGCGCGAGTCGGCGCCGGTGCGCTGATGCCCCGGGTGAAGTCGGCCAGGGTGAAGCCGCCGGGGCCGTCGAGCGGGCACACCACGCTCGGGTCGAGCGCCACACCGTCGCTGCCCAGTTCGGCCAGGCTCGGCATGTCGTCACGCATGACGCCAAGTGCCTGCATCAACTGGCCCATGGCCGCCAGAGTGCGCGCATCGGCCAGCGCGATATCGTACTGGGCGTTGGCATAGGCGCGGCTGGCCTCGAAGTATTCGTTCTCACTGTCGAGCACGTCGAGCAGGGTGCGCTGGCCGATGTCGAACTGCTGCTGGTAAGCGCCACGAACACGGTCGATGGATTGACGATGCTCGTTGAGGTAGCGGATCTGCTCGCGCAGGCGCTGGGTATCGTTGTAGGCGATCTGCGTGGTTTGACGCACGTTGGTACAGGCCAGGTCACGCTGGTCGATGGCCTGCTCGACACGGTCGCTGGCCGCACGGAACGACGCCAGGTCGCTGCCGCCGCGGTACAGGTTCATGCTGGCGACCAGTTCGATGCTGTGACGGTCGCGTCGACCGAAGCCATCGAAGCCGCTTTCGTTGTTGTTGGTACCGGTGCGACCGCGCAGATCCAGGCGCGGCTGGAATCCGGCCCGGGTACCGGCCTGCTCGGCCCTGGCCGCCTCGATGTTCTCGATGGCGGCATGGAAATCGGGATTGCCCTGGAAGGCCAGGTTGACGGCTTCGCTCACCGAGGGCGGCAAGCGGTCGTCTAGCTGGGGCGCCGGGGCCAGGTTTTCGGCGGGCAGGCTGCCGACGATGCGCTGATAGCGCGCCGTGACGTCGTGCAGGTTGGAGGCCTCGGTCATCAGGTTGGATTCGGCCAACGCCAGACGACCGCTGATCTGCTCGAGGTCGACACCGCGACCGGCACCGGAGCGCACCCGGTCCTCGATCTGGTTGAACACGCGCAGGTGATCGGCATAGTTGTCCTGGGCCAGGCGTACCAGCTCACGGTAGCGGCGCACGTCGAGATAGGCGCGAGTGGCCTCCAACGCAACGTTTTCGCTGGCACCGAGCAGCTCGTAGTAGCGCACCAGCTTGGCACGATCGAGTCGCTCGACCTCGCTGCGGGTGGCAAAACCGTCGTAGATCATCTGGGTCAGGCGCAGCTCGGCGAAGTCGGTATCGTAGCTGCCGCGCCCATCGCCCTGACGATCCTCACGGCCGACACCGGCTGCCACATCGATGCTGGGCAGGTAGTTGCCGCGTGCCACACCGACGTCATGGCCGGCAGCGCTCAAGCCGTTCCAGGCGGCCTTGACCTCGGGATTGGTGACCAGCGCCTGACGCACGACCTGCTGAATGTCCGTCGACCCCGGCGCCGCCAGGCCGGGCGGTAGGGTCTGGGCCACCGCGGCCGTCAAGGGAAGCAGCGCAAGCGAAGACCCCACCAGCGCGGCCTTGGCCAGCTTGTGGGTACGAGAGAAGTCAGTGGCATTTTTCATGGGAGTTCCCTTTACATGATGTCGGTCGCCCCGTCTGCACAGGCGATCCGTCGAGTTGTGAAGACATGTTCTTGTTATTACGGGGCTCACCCGGACCAAGCCGGATGGTGCATCCTTTCCCGATTCCCTTTCGAAAGCTGATTACCTGAACCACGCCACAGGTATGAGCACCAGAAGATACATTACGTTACCTTCGATACCCCTCATCGTAGCCTCTCAGGCAGAGTCAACCCTTTTTTGTAAGTAAGCGTAACCGAGGTTGTCCGATTGTCCAATAGATTCCTTTGTCGTTTTTTCAACCTTTCGCATGAGACTGCCTAAACCCAGGAATCGAACGCGAGGCTGAGCCGACCGGCCTTGACGGCGCTCTCCCGCTTGCCGACAAACATGGTATCGTCAGCCACATGAATGGCCGGCGCTATCAGCAAAAGGAGACGTGACATGTCAGCCTCATCTGAAATTCAGAAAACACGCGTTATCAATGAGCTGCGCGGCTTCATCAAGAAGTTGCTCCAGGACCCGCGGATCCTCGAACAGTCACTGGAGATCGCGCGCCGTCATTACAGCGAGGGCAAGCCCGAAGATGCCGCTGCCCGTATCGCCAATGAAATTTCCGATACCACCAGCGTGCACATCCCCGAGGATCCGCAGGAACACTCCGAAGCCGACAAGCTGTTCCTGGAACTGTTGAAAGAGGTGATCGGCGAGGAGCAGGCGCTCTACTGACTTGCCCGGCCGACGCAACGGCATGACTCGATTGGCGGGCGCCGCTCGGCGCCCTGACTCACCCGAATGGCCTGGAGACGAGAATCCCCACCCCGCCCGCCTCTCTCTGGTATAATGGCAAGCAATTGTTTTCCAATACTTTTACAAATCCCTTGCCCATGTACTATCTGCTCAAGCTGTTTCCGGAAATCACCATCAAGTCACGTTCGGTGCGCCGCCAGATGACTCGCTGCCTGGTCGGCAACATACGCAACGTGTTGCGTCCGCTGGGCGAAGCGATAGACGTCCAGGGCGGGTGGGATGCACTGAAGGTTCTCGTACCGGCAGAGGCCGAGCCCGACTGGTATCGCGAGATACAGGAGACGTTGTGCGACATTCCCGGCGTGCACGAGGTGCAGTGCGTCGAGGAAGTCCCTTTCGTCTCCTTCGAGGACACCACCGCACGGCTGCTGCCCGTGTGGCGGGACGTCATTGCCGGCCGCACCTTTCGCATCACGGTGAAACGCCGGGGGGTACACGACTTCACCTCGGAACAACTCGAGCGCCACCTCGGCCGAGCGCTGCTGGATGCTGCGCCCGATGCCAAGGTACGACTGAAGGAGCCCGACGTGGACGTTCGGGTGGATGTGGTGGAAAGCCGTCTGCGCATGGTGCGCCAGCGCTGGCCCGGCCTCGGCGGCTACCCCATGGGGTTGCAGGGTCAGGCGCTGACGCTGATATCGGGCGGTTACGACTCCCCAGTGGCGGCCTGGAAGATGATGCGCCGCGGCATCAAGACCCACTTTCTCTTCTTCGAACTCGGTGGCGCCGGCCATGAAGCTGCGGTACGCGAAGTGGCACACCATCTGTGGCACCGCTATTCCCGCTCTCATCGCGTGAAGTTCATTGCGGTGCCGTTCGAGGGCGTGGTGGCGGAACTGCAGCGCAGCATTCCCGATGGCCTCATCGGCGTTGCGCTGAAGCGGATGATGGTACGCGCAGCGAGTCGCATCGCCACCCGTGCACGCATCCCCATGCTGGTGACCGGCGATGCCATCGCTCAGGTCTCGAGCCAGAGCCTGACCAACCTGGTGCTGATGGACGAGGCCAGCGACGTGCCGATCCTGCGCCCGCTGATCGCCGAGGACAAGCAAACCATCATCGATACCGCACGCCAGATCGGTACCGCCCCCTTTGCCGAGAATATGCCCGAGGTGTGCGGTGCCGTTTCCCAGCGGCCCAACACCCAGGCACGCCACGACAAGGTGACTGCCGCCGAGGAAAATTTCGATTTCAGCGTGCTCGACGATGCCGTACAACGAGCGGTGCAGACTCGCTCCGATCAACTGCTGGAGCAAGCTCACACGGCGGAGCCTGAACTCGAAGTGGTGACCGATCTGCAGGCGGCAGCCAACGGCTCCGCCGTCAGCGTGATCGACATTCGCCCGCCGGCAGAGCGCGAAGCGGCTCCTCTGTCGCTTTCTCAGGTCGAGTGTCTGGAAATACCGTTCTTCGAACTGCAGTCGCGTGCCGGGGCCCTGCCCGACGACCGTCGCTATCTGCTGTATTGCGCTCAAGGCGTGATGAGCCGTATGCAGGCCATGCATCTTCACGATCGTGGATTGACCCACTTCGGCGTTTATCGCGAAGGCTGAAAGCGCTGCGCGCCGCTCGGTTACAATTTCTTTTTTAGCAACTACTTTATTGCCCCACCGGACTAGGCTAAAACAAAAAGTATGAGTCGCGGTCGAGTGGGGTGACGTATGGGTGCGCGCGGTACTTCGTCACGCCGGGATTCGTCTACCGTGGCGTGGCGCGACAATGGCGATTCGCTGCCCAAGCGTTCGCCGTTCATTGAGGAACCGAGAATCGCCCCAGCTCCTCGGCCGGAACCGTCGCGTCGCTGGCTTTACCTGACACTGACCATCCTGCTGCTGGTATTCGGCGTCTCCCTGGCCACACTGCTCGTCGCCGAGGCCAAGACGTCTCATTTTCAGGCCCAGGAGCTTTCCCGCTACGCCTCCACCCTGCGCTATACGCTAGAGCCCGGACGCAGCTCGCAGATTCTATTTCCTCAACACGGCCCCTTCGATCAACGTCTGGGCTATACCCTGCTGCCGGAGTTCGAATCCCGCCTGAATACTCGCGGTTATGAGATCGTCGAGCAGGCCCGCTTCACGCCAGCCCTGCTCGACTACACCCGCCGCGGCTTCTTCCCGCCCTACGGGGAGAAGACCCAGGCCGGCCTGACCATCGAGGAGTGTCGTGGCGACACCTTTTACGAGTTCCGCCATCCGCAGCGCCAATACGCCAGCTTCGAGGCGATACCGCCGGTGATACTGCAGGTGCTGCTGTTCATCGAAAATCGGCATTTGCTGAACGAAAGCACCCCCTACGCCAACCCTGCCGTCGACTGGCCGCGCTTCACCCGAGCGGCCATGTCCCAGGTGGGCCGCGCGCTGGACCTCTCGGAGCAGTCCGCAGGCGGCAGCACCCTGGCCACCCAAGTGGAGAAATATCGCCATTCGCCCCAAGGGCTGACCTACTCGCCGATGGAAAAGCTGCGCCAGATGGTGTCGGCCAGCGTGCGCAGCTATCGCCAGGGCCCGCAAACCATGACGGCTCGCCAGGACGTGGCGCTGGACTACCTCAACACCGTGCCGCTGTCGGCGGCACCGGGATACGGCGAGGTGCATGGACTCGGTGACGGCCTGTGGGTGTGGTTCGGCGCCGATTTCGACACCCTCAACCGACGCTTGGCGATCGGCTTCGATGGCGTCGACGAACGTGTGGAGAGCGGGCTGGCACTGCGCCAGGTGGTGGCCCTGATGATCGCTCAGCGACGCCCCTCCTGGTATCTGACCAGTGGCAAGCAGGCCCTGGAGGAGCTGACCGATAGCCATCTTCGACTGCTGAGACAGGAAGGGGTGGTGCCGTACGATCTCGCTCAGGCGGCGCTGGAGCAGCGCCTGACGTTCCGTAACTTCGGCACGGCCCCGTTTGACCTGCGCAACGAGCCCGATAAGGGCGTCCAGATGGCACGTCAACGTCTGGGTGGCATGCTCGGCATGTCGTTCTACGATCTCGACCGGCTCGACCTCAGAACGAGTACCACACTGCATGCCGACCTGCAGCGTGAGGTGACTCATTACTTGCATCGCCTGGCGGACCCGGAATTCGCCGCCGAAGTCGGCCTGCTGGGGGATCGCCTGTTGTCACGGGAGCGGACCCAGGACGTGCACTACAGCTTCACCCTGTTCGAGCGCAGCGAGGACGGCTTCCGGGTCCGCGTGCAGACAGACAACACCGACCAGCCTTTCGACATCAACCAGAGCAGCAAGCTGGAGCTGGGCTCCACCGCCAAGCTACGGGTACTCGCCACCTATCTCGAAATGGTGGCCGAGGTGCACGGTCGTCATTTCGGCAAGAGCGTAGAGGCGCTACGCGCCATCGAAACCGACCGTCAGGACACGCTCAGCCGCTGGGTGCTGGACCGCCTCATCGAGAATCCCGAGCTGAGCCTCGATGCGTTGCTTGGCATGGCCATGGAGCGGCGCTATTCGGCTAGCCCGGCCGAGGCCTTCTTCACCGGCGGCGGACGCCATACCTTCAGCAATTTCCGTCGCGAGGACAACGGGCGCAATCCGACCCTCTCGGAAGCCATGCGCGAATCGCTCAACCTTCCGTTCATTCGGCTGATGCGCGAACTGGTACGCTACAGCACTCACCACGCCGAGCACCGTTCGCAAGTGCTGGAAAACGATAAAGACCCACGCCGCGAGGAGTATCTACGGCTGTTCGCCGACCGTGAGGGACGCACCTTCCTGCAGCGCTTCTGGCGCAAGTATCGCAATCAGGACAGCGAAGCGCGTCTTGTCACCTTCCTCGAGGGGCTCAACGTCTCCGCACCGCGACTGGCAGCCGTGCATCGCTATCTGTTTCCCGAGGCCGACCTGGACACGTTCAATGCGTTCCTCATCGATTGGCTGCCCAGCGGCAGCCGCCTCAGCGAACGCGAGGTCGCGGCGCTCTACGAGCGCTACGCACCAGGCAACTTCAGCCTGACCGACCAGGGCTACGTGGCACGGGTTCACCCATTGGAGCTGTGGCTGCTGGGCTACCTGCTCGACTATCCGGAGGCCAGCTTCGGCGAAGCGGTGGCGGCCAGTGCCGAGGAGCGGCAGGAGGTGTATGGCTGGCTGTTCCGTACACGGCACCGCAGCGCCAGGGACGTGAGAATTCGCACCATGCTGGAGGTCGAGGCATTCCTCGACATTCACGAACGCTGGCAGCGCCTGGGCTATCCTTTCGACCACCTGGTACCTTCGCTGGCCACCGCCGTGGGCACATCGGGCGACCGCCCTGCTGCCCTGGCCGAACTGATGGGCATCATTCTCAACGATGGGGTCAAGCTGCCTACGCTGCGTATCGACGAGCTTCACTTCGCTGCCGACACGCCCTACGAGACGCGCTTCGTGCCCACCGGCGGACAGGCTCAGCGGGTCATGCGGCCGGAAGTGGCCGCCGTGCTGCGTGAAACCCTGTCGCAAGTGGTCGAAGGGGGAACCGCCAGGCGGTTGCAGGGCAGTTTTACCCTGGAAGACGGCTCGCCGCTGGTGCTGGGCGGCAAGACCGGTACCGGCAACAATCGCATCGAGACGGTCAGCCGCAGCGGCCAGGTGACCAGCTCACGCGCCCGCAACCGCACGGCCACCTTCGTGTTCTACCTCGGCGACGACCACTTCGGCACCCTCACTGCCTTCGTCTCAGGCAGCGCCTCGGACGACTTCCGCTTCACCTCGGCCCTGCCGGTCCAGGTACTGAAGGGCATGGAGCCGATCCTGCGCCCCTACCTGGTGCCAGGCGTCGGTACCTGCCCGCCGCCGCGGCCGGAGTACCATTTCGCCGACGACGGCGAAGCGGTTCAACCACCTGCCGAGGACGACGACGGTTCCACTTCGTCGCTCTCGGTTGCCCTGCGATAGGGAATGCCGAAGAACAGCGAGTAGAACACCGGCACCGCGATCAGCGTCAGCAGCGAGGCAAACGCCAGCCCGCCCATGATGGTCACGGCCATGCTGCTGAAGAAGGCATCGAACAGCAGCGGCAGCATGCCCAGGATGGTGGTGCCTGCCGCCAGCAGCACCGGGCGCAGACGGCTGATGCTGGCGTCGATCAACGACGCCAGGCGCTCCTTGCCCGTCTCGATCTGGGCGTCGATTTCGTCGACCAGCACGATGGCATTCTTCATCAGCATCCCCGACAGGCTGAGCATGCCCAGCAGAGCCGTGAACGAGAACGGCAGCCCCGTGAGCAGCAGCCCGATCACCACGCCGCAGATCGACATCGGTACCACCAACCAGATGATCAACGGCTGGCGCAGCTTGCCGAACAGCAGAATCGAGACTATCAGCATCGCCACGAAGCTCAGCGGCAGCTGTTGCGCCAGCGAGGCCTGGGCCTCGGCGGAGTCTTCGTATTCGCCGCCCCATGACATGGCAAAGCCCGGCGGCAGCGGAATGGCCTCGATCTCCGCGCGCACGGCCGAGTGGGCCGCCGCAGCGGTGTAACCCGGTGCCGGATCGGCCTGTACCGTCAGCGTGCGCACGCGGTTGCGCCTATGGATTCGCGCTTCCTCGCTCTGGGTTTCGAAGCCGTCGACGATCTGCGCGATGGGAATGAAGCGCTGCTCGGCGTTGCTCCACACCATACGGTCGGCCAGCAGCGCGACGTCGCCGCGCTCGTCTGCCGGCGGACGGGCGACGATGGGGATCAGGTTGTCGCCTTCGCGGTAAGTCCCCGCGCGTACCCCCGACGCAGCAAACTGCAGGGTTTGCGCCAGCTCGTCGCGGGTGACCCCGGCAATGCGGGCACGCTCCTCGTTGTACAGCGGCACCACGACGGCCTCACGTTCGCGCCAGTTCTGACGCACGTCGATCACCGCCGGATTGGCCCGCATCCGCTGCTGTGCCTCATCCGCCAGACGGCGCAGCTCCGCCGGGTCACTGCCCTGGAAGCGCGCCTCGATCTGGGCATCCCCACCCGGACCGAACTGGATACGCTCGGTGCGTACCCGCGCCTCGGGAAACGCGGTCTGAAGCTCGGCATAGACGTGGGGATCGAGTTCAGCGATGCGCTCCAGACTCTCGGCCCGCACGATGAACTGCGCATAGGCGGGGTTGGGCTGTTCAGGGGCGTAGGTCAGCATGAAGCGAGTCGCGCCACGGCCAACGAAGGTCGAGACGTTCTCCACGCCCTCCTGATCGAGCAGGTAGCGCTCGATACGTTCGGCGTCGCGCTGGGTGGCACGGATGTCGCTGCCCTGGGGCAGTTCGTAGTTGACGTAGAACAGCGGCGTGTTCGAGTCGGGAAAGAACGACTGGGAAACGAAGGTGAAGCCCCAGGCGCACAGCGCCGTGATCCCCACCAGCAGCGCCACCGAAAGCACCCGCAGGTGCAGCGCCAGGGCGAGAAAGCGGGCATAGATACGATAGAACAGACCGCCGTGGGGGTCCTTGTCGCTGCCGAGCTGCCTGCCGCGAAACAGGTAGTAGCCGAACAGCGGCGTGACGGTGATGGCCAACACCCAGCTCAGCAGCAGGGAAATGGCGATCACGGCAAAAAGCGAGAAGAGAAACTCCCCGGTGACGTCATCCGACAGGCCGATACCGGAGAAGGCCAGGATGCCGATCACCGTGGCACCGAGCAGCGGTATCTGGGTGCGCCCGGCAGCCTCGCTGGCCGCCTCCTTGACCGGCTTGCCGCGCTGCATGTTGATCAACATGCCCTCGGCCACCACGATGGCGTTGTCGACCAGCATGCCCATGGCAATGATCAGTGCGCCCAGCGAGACCCGCTCCATCTCGATGTCGAACACCCACATGAAGAACAGCGTACCCAGCACGGTCAGCAGCAGGGTCGCCCCTACCACCACGCCGACACGCCAGCCCATGAACAGGCACAGCACCAGGATCACGATGGTCACCGAGGTGGCCAGGTTGATCAGGAAATCGTTGATGGCCTCGTCCACCACACGATGCTGTTCGTAGATGGGATGCAGCTCGACACCCAGCGGCAAACGCGCTTCCAAGGCCTCCAGATGACGTTCCACCGCCTCGCCCACCTCGACGATGTTGGCCTCCGCCACGCCCGCCACGGCCAGTGTGAAGGCCGGCTCGCCGTTGTGCCGGATCAGGTGGTTGGGAATTTCCAGCGGCTGACGATAGACACTGGCGATGTCGACCAGCGAGATCTGCTCGGTGGTGCCTGGCCGGCCGATGCGAATCGCCTCGATATTGGCCACGCTGTCCACTCCCGCGCGGGCGACGATGCGTATGTGATCGTCGCCGATGCGCATCGACCCCGCATCGGTGACCTGATTCTCGGTCTGGATGGTGTTGATCACATGATCGACGGGTATGCCCAGGGTGGTGAGGCGTTCGTTGGGGATTTCGATGTAGATGGTCTCGTCGCGCTCCCCTGCCGTGGTGACCCGTGCCACGTTGGGCACCGTCAGCATTTCCCGCTGCAGGAAACGCGAGATGTCGCGAATCTCGTCGTGGCCGTAGCCCGGCGCGGTCACCGCGTAGAAGATGCCGTAGACCTCACCGAAGTCGTCGTTGACCTGCGAGGCCGAGGCGCCCTCCGGCAACGAGCCCTGCACGTCGTTGACCTTGCGTCGCAGCTCGTCCCAGATCTGCGGGAGCTGATGGCTACGGTAGGTGGAGGCCACTTCCACCTCGATTTCCGAACGCCCCGGCATGGAGAGCGATTCGATCACGTCGATCTGCTGCAGCTCCTGGATGGCCATCTCCAGGCGCTCGGTGACCTCCTCCTCCACTTCCTGTGCGGTGGCACCGGGGTACTGGGTGTTGATGATGGCATTCGGTATGGTGAAGTTGGGATCTTCGAGCTTGCCGACGTTGTTGAAGCCCCAGATGCCGCCAACCAGGCAGACGACGACGATGAGCCAGGTGACGACCGGCCGTTCGATGGACGACTTGGCGATATCCATATCCTGCTCCTGCCAGTTTTCGGACAATACTTAGGGAAGCGCTGAACAAATCGACGAGCGAGATGAAGCGCAAGGCGCACGGAGCACAGGAACCGGAGCATATGGGGTATATGTGAGGATTCCGAGCACCGCGCAACGCAGCGATTCGCTCGCGCAGGCATTTGTTCAGTGTTTCCTTAGAGGGCCGCTTCCATGGGGCGAACGCGCATGTCTGCATGCAACAGGTGGGCCCCTGCCGCCACGATCCGCTCACCCGGCTGCAACCCCGCCAGCACCGGTACCGTGTCACCGTGCAGCTGACCGACCAGCACCTGGCGCGGCTCGACGCGCTGATCGTCGGCGCGATAGACCCAGACCCGGAAATTGCCCTCGTTGTCCGTATCGAGCGCGGCCACGGGAATGCGCAGCGCACCATGTTCGACGGCATCGATCAGCGATACCGACACGGAGGCCGTCATGCCCGGCATTGCCCCCACGACCTCGTGATCCGGGATGGCAAACTCCACCTGATAGGTCTGGGCGACGTCGTCTGGCTCGGTGACATGCTCACGGTATTCGAGGGGGAAGCTTTCGCCAGGCACCGAGAGCAGTTCGGCCTCGACTTCGAAGCGCTCCGGATTCACGACATTTCGCACCAGGGTCTCGGGCACGTTGATTCTCACCCGCAGTTCCGTCACGTCCTGTACCCGCACGATGGCGGTGTTGGGCTGTACGTTGCTATGGTTCTCCACCAGCCGGCGGGTCACCATGGCGTCGAACGGCGCCTCGATGGTGGTATAGGAGAGGTCCTGACGCGCGCTGTCGCGCTGCACTGCGGCCAGCTCGTACTGGGTACGCACCTCATCGAAGGCCGACTGCGAGATGGCGTTGGTCTCCAGTAACTGCCGGGTACGCTCCATCTCTCGCCTGGCCAGCTGGTATTCGGCTTCGGCTCGCCTGACGGCCAGCTCGAAGTCGGTCGGATCGAGGCGAGCGACGCTTTCTCCCTGGTGGATGGTCTCGCCCTGGCGCGGCGGCACCTCGATCAGCTGGCCGCCGACACGAAACGACAGGTCTACCGTGCGCAAAGCCTCCACCCTGCCGACGAAACGGCGGCTCGGCACCAGCGTGTGTTCCCCCACTTCCATGAGCTTCACCACACGCACCGCAGGTTCGTCCTCTTCAGCCTGGTCTCCGTTGCAGCCGGCCAACGCCAACGCAACCATCGCCATGAGCCCCACTGCCCGCTTCATCGAACGACCTCCCTGTGTCTACTTTACCGCGCCTGACGCCGGCTCCCTGAACGACTAACCATAGACCATGCAAGCCTGAATGTAAGGCGCGCCGGGACATTCAAGCATACGTTTGAAATAGAGTCACGTCGCTCGCGGCAAGCCACTCTCTATAAGCCCCTCTCTACAAGCCATAAACGACAAGGCCCGGTGCTGTGTGAACTGCACCGGGCCTTGGACGAGAATGACGTCGCTTACTGGCAGGGCACTACTTTGCGCATGGTGTCCTTGGCCCACAGGGTCTGGCCATCCGGCGTCCTGCCATGGTCGTTCCAGCGCTCGGTGATCTCCATGCAGAAGGAACCGGCGTTTTCGGTACGCACGTCCGGGTTGGACGGACGCTCGCCACCGATGCGCAGCAGATCGGGGTTATCGGTGGTATAGCGAGGCGCAATGGTGGAATTGCTGGCGCAGCCGGCGATCAGGGCGGCGGCTACCAGTACTACGGGCAAACAGCGGCGCAGAGGCATGTTCACAAACCCTCGAGAATGTCGATTTTGCTCCGGCAGGCATTGCCGGTAGCGGCTAAATATCATTCGCCTCGGTGCAGCGTCAATCTTTTTCGAACAGCGTTCGCTTGCAAACGAATGAGGTCGCTGGACTGCACGACAAGAGCAGGACGATCCCTGCCGTTGGGCGTGTCTTCTCGTCCTTAGCTCGAACCAACGCTACGCTGTTGATAACGAACGGAACCAGGGACATGGCAAGGGTTTCATGGCCGAAACAAGACCGGACCAGGAGTACGCCCCGCAACCCAGCATCTTCGAGCGCTGGGCAGGACGCTTTCTACAGCAGTACAACCACCGCCGGACCACTCCCAGGCAGGCGCGGCGGCGTCATGAACTCAAGGGTATCGAGCGCGCCTTTTACGGCTGCGTTGCCTGGGCCGTGCTGGCGGGCATCGTTTCCGGTGGCATCATCGGCGGCATGGAGTGGTACATGCGCCAGGGCATGCTCGATGGCATGGAAGGCATGAGCCTGACGGAGCAATTGCCCTACTGGACCGGTTTCTTTGCCGTTGCCGGCGTGGTCAGCGCCCTGGAGATCGCTTTTCTCTATTGGAATGCCCTGCGCGGCGTGGCCATCACCAGTCGGCTGGCCGGCGCCCCGCTGCACGACAGCCCGCTCGCCGAATTGACCCTGCTGGGCCTGAGCCGCGCCGCCCTCGAGTTCCCCAGCCCACGCCACCGGATCTACGGCATCGACCCTTACGCTCACCTGAGCCGCTGGCAGCTGATCGCCATGTCGGTGATGTATCGCCTGAAGGTGGGCGTGACCAGCTTCCTGCTGCGCATTTTCCTGCGCCGGGTGCTGGGCCGCGTGGCGCTGCGCGGTCTGCTACCGCTGATCACCGGCCCCCTGTATGCCGCCTGGAACGCCATCATCACCTGGCGGATCATGATCAAGGCTCGCGAGCAGGCGTTGGGCCCCTTTGCCATCGAAGCGATGATCGGCAGGCTGGAGCAAGAGCCGCTGAGCGAGCGCGCACAACGGGTGGTGCTACATACGGTTGGCGCACTGATCATGGCCAACCAGGATGCCCACCCCAACCATGTCTATCTGCTCTCTCGTCTGCTCGACACCTTCCAGCATCAGCAGCATGCGATCGATGTGGACTGGCCCGGCCAACGCTTTGCCCTCAGCCGGCTGGAGCGCTCAGAAAGGTTTCGCGTGCTCGAGCTGTCCATCGCGGCCACCGTACTCGCCGGTAGATGCAAGGGCAAACGCAAGCGCTTCCTCGAGGAGCTGTTCGAAGCCTGCAACATGGCTTACCCGCATGAGAAGGTACGCACTTGGCGCCGCCAGTTCATGAACGGCCAGTCCTTTGGCAGCGCCAGCGCTTCAAACCAACCGTGATCCTCGTCAACCGGCCTGCATCGAGCCGGGCGCCAGCACCGGCAGGGAATCCTGGCCTCGCTGAGGGCGCGCTTCCTGCTCCGGGAGCCGGAAGGCCGCAACGGCTGCCAACATTTCCTCGGCATGGGCTTCGAGCTCGCGGGCCGAGTCGGCATTTTTCTGAATGAAGGCCACGTTCTGCTGTGTGACGCGATCCATTTCCGTCACCGCGGCCCCCACCTCTCGCACCCCTTCGCTCTGCTCGCTGCTGGCGTGGCTGATCTCCTGCATCAGGGTGGTGACACGCCCGATCGCTGCCACGATTTCCCCGGTGGTACGATTGGCTTCCTCGGCGCGGACGTTGCCGCCCTCCACGCGCTCCTGGTTGCCTGCCAGCACTTGATTGATGTCGCGCGCGGCCTCTCCACTGCGCGCCGCCAGCTTGCGCACTTCATCGGCCACGATGGCAAAGCCACGTCCGTGCTCACCGGCACGTGCCGCCTCCACCGAAGCGTTGAGCGCCAGGATGTTGGTCTGGAAGGCGATCGAATCGATGGTCGTGGTGATGGTTGCGATGCGCTGTGCCGTCTCGTGCAGCTGGCGCATGGCCTCGGCTACCTGGTTGACCGCCTCACCGCCGTTCTCGGCCGTGCGCGAGGCGCTGCTGGCTTCGTCGCTTGCCAGGCGAGAGTTGTCGGCATTCTGCCTTACCGTGCCGCTGAGCTCTTCCATGGCCGAGGCAGTCTGAGCCAGGGCGCTGGCCTGCTGCTCCAGACGCGCCCTGAGCGCCTGATTGCCTTGGGCGATACGGCTGCTGTGCTCCACCACGGCATTGGCTGCCGCCCGCACCTTGCCGACGATTTCCTGCAGCTGCCGGGCCATGTGCACCTGAGCAGCCATCATGCTGCTGTCGTCACCCGGACGCAGGCTGGCCTTGGCATCGAGTTCCCCTCGCCCTATCGCCTCGGCAAAGGCCTTGACCTTGTAGGGTTCGGCGCCGAGTTCGTTGACCAGCTGCCGCGCCAGCCAATAGGCCAGACCGCCACCCAACAGCAGTGCCGCCAGCGTCAACCACAGGATCAGACTCTGAAACTGGCTGGCGATGTCACGCGCCTCTTGGGTGTTGGCATCGTTCTGTTGCTCCTGGCGAGAGACGAAGGCGTTGATCGATGCCAGCCACGCCTCGAAGGCCTGCGCGCCTTCGCCGATGGTCAATTCGCGAGCCGAGAACAGGTCCTGGTCGAGGCGCGCCTGGATCACCTCCTCGGCCAGTTGGCTGGCTTGCGACTCGGCGCGCTCGATCGCTTCGACCAGCGCCAGGTCCTCGGCACTGACCACTTCCGGGAAACGCTCGATGGTGGCCGCCATGCGCTGTGCCGCCGCCGCATACTGCTCGCGCAGCGCCGCATAACGTTCGACCCGCCCTTCGATCTCGAAAGGGTCGCTGAGCAGGGAAATGTCGCGTAACAGCATCGCCCGCTCGTTGACGCTGTGACTCAGGTCGATGGCATGGCGAATCATCAGACCGTTGACGTCATTGATCTGGGTGAGCCGGTCGTCGATGCGGTTGACGCGATCCGCACCGGTCACGGCGAGCACGACCAGCAGCAGCAACACCGTGGCGAATCCTGCCAGCAGACGATTGCGGACGCTGAGGTGTGAAAAGGACAGTCGCATGGCGTGTCTCCAGCATTTGTTTTTATAGGGCCCTATATACCCCATCGACCAAGGTCGAAAAAACTTTAGTCGCTAGAAGAGGCCGAGCTGGCGATCGATCAGTGTGGCGAAATCGTCGCCCAGGAAAGGGAGAATGGCGTCGGCTACGGGTTGCAGCTGACGCGACAGGTAGTGGTCATAGTCGATGGCCGAGCGGCGGGCTTCGAGCGGCTCCGGTCCGGCCACGGTGATCACGTAACGGATCCAGCCGCCCTGCTGATACTGCCGCGGGCGGCCCAGCCGGTCGTTGAGCTCATCCGCCATGCGCGCGGCACGCACGTGGGGCGGCACGTTACGGCGATATTCATCGAGCCGGCGGCGCAGTCGCTTGCGGTACACCAGGCGCTCGTCGAACTCACCGGCCAGGGTGCGCCCCACGTAGTCACGCACGAAGTCACGATAGCTTTCGCCGACGAAGATGCGCCGGTAAAGCTCCTGCTGAAAGATCTTGGCCAATGGAGACCAGTCGGCCCGCACCGTCTCCAGCCCCTTGAAGACGACACGCTCCTGCCCCTGTGCATCGCGTACCAGTCCCGCATAGCGCTTCTTGCTGCCCTCTGCCGCGCCGCGGATGGTAGGCATCAGGAAGCGCCGATAGTGGGTCTCGAACTGCAGCTCCAAGGCACTGGTGAGGCCGTATTCCGTCGCCAGATGCTCACCCCACCAGCCATTGACCCGCGCCGCCAGGCGCTGACCGATGGCGTGGGCCTCGGACTCCTCATGGGCACTGCCCAGCCAGACGAAGGTGGAATCGGTATCGCCGTAGATCACCGTGTAGCCCTCGGCTTCGATCAGCTCGCGGGTACGGCGCATGATCTCGTGTCCGCGCAGGGTGATCGACGATGCCAGACGCGGATCGAAGAAGCGACAGCCCCGCGAACCGAGCACACCGTAGAAGGAGTTCATGATGATCTTGAGCGCCTGTGACAGCGGTGCGTTGCCTTCGCGCTTGGCGGCGTCTCGCCCCTGCCACACGCGTGCGACCAGATCGGGCAGCGCATGGCAGGTACGCGAGAAACGCGCGCCGCGAAAGCCGGGCACGCTCTGCGACTCGGGCTCCTCCAACCCCACCACCAACCCCACCGGATCGACCAGGTAAGTGCGAATGATCGACGGATAGAGACTCTTGAAGTCGAGCACCAGTACCGAGTCGTAGAGCCCAGGCCGGGAGTCCATGACGAAACCGCCCGGGCTATCGTCGCCCTCTCGTTCCCCCAGCTGAGCCAGGTTCGGCGCCACGAACCCCAGACGATGCATGCGCGGCAGATAGAGGTGGCTGAAGGCGGCCACCGAACCGCCGCTGCGGTCGGCCGGCAGACCGGTGACGCTGGCCCGCTCCAGCAGGAAGTCGATCAGCTCGGTCTTGTCGAAGATACGCGTGACCAGCTCGCAGTCCTTGAGGTTGTAGCGGGCAAGCGCGGGCTTGTCCTCGGCGAACATGCGGTTGATCTCGTCCATGCGTTGGTAAGGATTGTCGATGGCCTTGCCCTCGCCCAACAGTTCCTGGGCGACATGCTCCAGGCTGAACGAGGCGAATTGCCAGGTGGCCTGACGCAAGGCTTCGATGCCGTCGATGATCAATCGTCCTGCCGCGGAGGCGAAGTAGTGGTTGGCATTGCTGCCATGCGCGCGCCAGCCGAGCGGCTCGCCGCCACGCCCCAGAAGCAACGGCACGCCCAGCTGCTCGGCGTGACGCTGCAGCAGGCGCAGGTCGAACTGCACCAGGCTCCAGCCGATGATGGCGTCGGGGTCGTGCTGGGCGAACCAGTCGTTGAGGCACTCGAGCAGCGCCTGGCGGCCATCGCAATATTCGAGGGCGAAGTCCCGCTCACGCTCGGCCTCGCCCTGCTGGCCGTTGGGGGGGCCGAGCATGAAGACCTGGCGCTGCTCGCCGCAGGCAATCGCAATGGAGTAGAGCTCACCTAGCTCACTGGTCTCGATGTCCAGCGACGCCAGCCTTAGGCGAGGGCGATAGCGCTCTGCCGGCCTGAGCTGAACGCTGGACCACATGCCGTCGGTCTCGCGCTCGCCGCTGAAGCGCACCGGGGCGGTGATGAAGCGTTCCATGAGGTAGCGCTCCGGCGGGCGCACGTCGGCCTCGAGGAGGGCGATACCGCCTTCACGCAGCCGTCTCTCGCACTGCTGCAGCTGGCGCTGCTGACGGCAATAGAGCCCGACCACCGGCTGTCGATGAAAATCGCGCAGCGCGAGGGACTTGAGCTCGATACCAGGCTCGGCAGGCAGCAGTCGCTCCGCTTCCTGGCGCCGAGCGGCGGGCAGGAACGCCACCGCAGGCTGCGGTGGCAGGCGCACGTGGCAGGGTCCGGCATCGGTCGCCAGCCAGAAGCTCACCTCGCAGCCTGCGGGAGTATCCCGCCAGTGCCGCGTCAGCACGAAACCCTGCCGTTCCACCGCTGCCTCTCGCCTGCCCGTCATTCGACCATTCTACCGGGCAGGCCGGAGGCTGTCGTTACAGCGTTACTGTTGGAGTATCGCCCTGCACGCCGGCGGCAACGAACGACTCGGCGAAGGATAGACCTCCGGGCGCGGTGTCGGTGCCAACGCCTGACAGCCGTCGCCGGGTGGCGGCGGCGGTTGGTCGATACACTCGGGCTGGTCCGGCGGACACCGCAGCCGCACATGCAGATGTTCGTCGTGGGAGTGCCAGGGGCGGATCAGGCGCAACCAGGAGCGGTCGTCCCACTGTCGCTCGCAGAGGTCGCGCTTCACGGCGGAGTCGACGAAGATTCGTGCCACGCGCGGGTCGTCCGCCGCCAGCCGGATGAGCTCGGCATGCTGATCGGTCCAGCGCTCGTCCAAGCGGTTGGTGCGTGGATCGACCAGTATCGGCTGTTCGAGGTCTTCACGTTCGCTGCGTTCGAGGAACGGCAGGTCGAGGCGAAACCAGATGTCGACGTCGAGCCCCGTTTGGTGGCTGACATGGCCATAGGGCATCGGTCCGCCGCGGGGCTGCGCCATGTCGCCGACCAGGATCGGACCGAAGCCGGCCTGATTGACGCGTTCTCCCAACCGCTCGACGTAGTCGATCAGCGAGGGGTGCCCATAGTGTCGGTTGCGTTCGAGATCCACCGCCTGATAGCCGATGCCCTCCTCGGGCAGGCGCTCGGCACCGGCGATGCAACCGCCGTCGAAAGGCCCGATGACCCGCGGCGGCCCGAGCACGGGCTCTTCGACCTCCGACCAGTCTACCGGCGTGGTAGGCGGAGCGCCGCCCGCCGGTGGGCTTGCTGCGAAAACGGGGTGAGTAACCAAGGCAAACAAGAGGACGCCCAGCTTGCCTGGGCGTCGAGTCGGAACATTGCAAAGCATGATTCATCCTTGCTGGGTGGGCGATATCCTCATTCACGTTCTTGCTTGGCAAGCCATTCGAGACCGGGGCGATACAGCATGTCGTGCTCGCCATCGAACAGCACCAGTTCCGTCGGACCGGACTGCAGATGCAGCAGCACCGCAGCCTCGGCGGCGTCGAAGTGCGGATACTCGCGCTCCTGGTGCAGCGAGCGCTCGACCAGCTCGTCCGGCACTTCCCGATTCTCCTCGATCGCCTCGATCTGCTCCTGAGAGAGACGAGCCTCTTCCTCGACCAGATCGTTGTAGGCATGCAGGGCCTGATCGACCGGGACGAGGTCATCGTGGATGCCATGAGCGATCACGACCCGCATCTCGCCTGCCGCATCGGGTACGTGGGCCTTGGGGCTGCGCTGGACGCACTCGTCATGTGCCTCGCTGCCCTCTTCCGGCACGCCCCCGCAGGCGCCCTCGATCTGCTCGGCGTAGTCCTCGGCGCTGCCCTCGTGCCATGCGTGCCAGCTGACCAGATCGTAGACCGGCACCCAGGCGGCCACGCCGGCAAAGGTATCGGGCTGGCGGCTGGCCAGGTGCAGCGCATTCATGGCCCCGCCCGAGTAGCCCAGTAGATAGATGCGCGACTCATCGACGCTAGCATTCTCCCGGGCATATTCCAGCGCATCCTCCATGTCGGAGATGACCAGCTCGGAAGCCGTCGATTCGGGCCGCCCGTCATTGGCGCCGCGGAAGTCGGGATGGATGAACGCCCAGTCGTTGGCCACTGCGAACTCGGCGAGAGGAATATCGATGTTCTGCTGGTAGTCGGTGCTCCAGCTGTGCAGCACCATGAGCAGCGGCCGTTCCTCTTCACCTTCGGGCGCGTAGAACAGTGCCGGCTGTTGGTAGTCGTCCGCCGAGGAGGGAATTTCCACGTCCTGGATGTCGGGTACGTGCTCCTGCCAAGTGGCAAGATCGGCGTCGGTCAGCTCACCGGGAAAATCGGTCACCACGAGATATTCGCTCGGGTGTTCGAGCCCGGACTCTTCGGCTTCCGCCTCCTGGCCCACCAGCCTCTCCGAATCGGGCTCTCGTGCCTGGGCTTCCGCCATGCCGGCCACGACGAGAGCCAAGGCGGCACCGGCCGCCAATGCCAGCCCGCCGACCCGCCAGCGGGCGAGCGGTTGCGGGGTCGGCAGCGTGCGCGATTCGACGATCAGCGTACGGGATGCAACGGGGAAACGGGGGCAGATACGTGAACGATGGCCTATGCGTTCCATGGCGACTCTCCTGGCAGCAGGTTCCTTTTGCTTGTGCCTACCAGTCTAGTCGCCGAGACGAGCCCTGCCAGCGAGAACCGAAGACACCTTTGGCCTGCGCCTCGAACGCGGGGTTAAACGAGCCGACCCGCGCCATGGGCGCGGGTCGGTCGTGTTGCCGGATACACACGGCACTCTCAGTCACACGGCACTCTCAGTCACAGGGGACGACGGCACGCCGGGTGTCCTTGGCCCACAGGGTCTGGCCGTCCGGCGTTCTGCCATGGGAGTTCCAGGTTTCGGTGACCTCGACGCAGTAGGTACCGAGATCCTCGACGCGGCGTTCCGGGTCAGCGGGGCGATCGTTGCCGATGCGCATGATGTCGGGGTTCTCGCTGGTATAGCGCGGCGCCACGGCATTGGTGCCGCAACCCACCAGCAGAGTGGCTACAAGAAACAGGGGGAGAGCGGAAAGTCGCAGTTTCATCGTATCATCCTCACGAAGTGAAACGTCATACGTTCGTTTTTTGGATGATGCGTAACGGGCATGCGTTGAGTCCTGCCGCAGCGGCCCATCCATAGGCCAACAGCGGTGGATACGTTCATGATACTCCAAGCGACCCGTGGCAGGCCAATCCCGGGCCTCAGCAGATGCAGCGAGATAGGAAGACAGCTACAATCGAGGGTCTGTTTTTCCTGGGAATATCCGAGCCGATATGTCGAACAACGCAAGCGCCCCGCGCAAGATCCTGGTTACCAGTGCCCTGCCCTACGCCAACGGCTCGATCCACCTCGGCCATCTGCTGGAGTACATCCAGACCGATATCTGGGTGCGTTTCCAGAAGAGCCGCGGCAACGAGTGCCACTACGTGTGCGCCGACGATGCCCACGGCACTGCGATCATGCTGCGCGCCGAACAGGAGGGGATCAGCTCCGAGGCGCTGATCGAGCGTGTCTCGGCTGAGCATCAGGCCGATTTCGCCACCTTCGGCGTGGCCTTCGACAACTACCACTCGACCCATTCCGAAGAGAACCGCTACTTCAGCGAGCTGATCTATACCCGCCTGCGCGACCGCGGCCATATTGCCACCCGCGACATCGAGCAGATGTACGATCCGGTAAAGGGCCTGTTCCTGGCCGACCGCTTCATCAAGGGCACCTGCCCCAAGTGCAATACCGCCGACCAGTACGGTGACAACTGCGAGGCCTGCGGCGCCACCTATACCCCGGCGGAGCTGATCGATCCGGTATCGGCAATTTCCGGCGCCACGCCCGAGGTGCGCAGCTCGACGCATTACTTCTTCAAGCTTCCCGACTTTGCCGACTTCCTCAAGCAGTGGACCCGCGGCGGCCACGTGCAGACGCAGATCGGCAACAAGCTGCAGGAGTGGTTCGAATCCGGGCTCAACGAGTGGGACATCTCCCGCGATGCGCCCTACTTCGGCTTCGAGATTCCCGACGCACCGGGCAAGTATTTCTATGTCTGGCTCGATGCACCGATCGGCTATCTGGCCAGCTTCAAGAACCTGTGCGACCGCACCGGCCTCGATTTCGACGCCTTCTGGAAGAAGGACTCCGAAGCCGAGGTCTATCACTTCATCGGCAAGGACATCGTCTACTTCCACGCGCTGTTCTGGCCCGCCATGCTGCATGGCGCCGATTTCCGCACACCCACGGCGGTGAACTGCCATGGCTTCGTTACCGTCAACGGCGCCAAGATGTCGAAGTCGCGCGGCACCTTCATCAAGGCCGCAACATACGCCGAGCACCTGAACCCCGAATACCTGCGCTACTACTTCGCCGCCAAGCTCACCTCGCGGGTCGACGACCTGGACCTCAACCTGGAAGACTTCGCCGCCCGTGTGAATGCCGACCTGGTGGGCAAGGTGGTCAACATCGCCAGCCGCTGTGCCGGGTTCGTCAAGAAGTTGGGCGACGGCCGGCTCTCCGCCCACTGTGCCGAACCGGAGCTGGTGGCACGCTTCATCGCCGCCGGCGACGTCATCGCCGAGGACTTCGAGACCCGCGAGTTCGGCCGCGCCGTGCGCAAGATCATGGAGCTGGCCGACGAGGCCAACACCTACATTGCCGACAAGGAGCCATGGGTACTGGCCAAGCAGGAGGGACGCGAGCAGGAAGTGCTGGAGATCTGTTCGGTGGGCATCAACCTGTTCCGCCAGCTGATGGTCTATCTGGCCCCGGTGGTGCCGGCCATGGCCGAGCAGGCGCGCGAGTTCCTCAGGCTGCCCTCCCTCGACTGGGCGAGCCGCCATGAGGTATTGCTAGGACATGAGATCGCCAAGTTCAAACCGTTGATGACCCGCGTCGAGCGGGAGAAGATCGATGCCATGATCGAGGCATCGAAGGAGGACCTGGTGGAAGAACAGAAACTCAAGGAGGCGGCCAAGGGGCCGCTGGCCGAAGATCCCATTGCTGCCGAGATCGCCTTCGACGATTTCGCCAAGGTCGACCTGCGCATCGCCCGGATCGCCAAGGCCGACTATGTCGAGGGGGCCGACAAGCTGCTGCAGCTGACACTGGATCTGGGCGGTGAAACGCGCAACGTCTTTGCCGGCATTCGCTCCGCCTACTCGCCGGAAGCCCTGGAAGGCCGCCTGACGGTCATGGTCGCCAACCTGGCGCCGCGCAAGATGCGCTTCGGCATGTCGGAAGGCATGGTACTGGCAGCGGGCAACGACGACGGCATCTACCTACTCTCGCCGGATTCCGGTGCCGAGCCCGGCCAGCGCGTCAGATAGCGATGCAAGCGGCTATCCACACGGCTGTGGCCGTGCGGATAGCCGAACGCTGAGAGGCTAATTTTTCTAAAAGAATTGTCATCCTGAGCCGATAGCAGTGTAAGAAATCACTTACAAGGTGTCGTTTGCCATTGTAGCCTCATGGCCACTGCAGCGGCACCAGACACAGGCAGGCTTCATGACGGCTCTCAAAGGCTCACTGCGTAATCGCTTTCTTCTGTCGCTCTGCGCCGTGCTGTGCCTGGCATTGCTTGCACTCGTCGCCGTCGCGCGCTTCCAGATCATGCCGATTCTGCTGGAAGACGAAGAGGCATTCGCCAGCGCCGAGCTCGACCGGATCGAACGAGCGCTGGGCGCCGAACTCAATCACATGCGCCGCCTGGTGGAAGACTGGGCACACTGGGACGACACCTACGACTTCGTTCAGGGCCTGCGACCGCAGTACGTCGATTCCAACCTCTACGAATCGACGCTCGAGACCCTCGATCTCGAGTTGATGGTGTTCCTTGATGCAAGCAACGAGCCCTATTGGGTCGCGGGCTACGATGAGCACGGCGAGTTCGTCTCATGCCCGGGCGTTATGCCGCCATGCGACTGGGCCAACGCTTCCATCGCGTTTCTCAGCCGCCATGTCGCCCAAGGGTTGGAAGATGCCACCTATACCTGGCTGCTGGCCGCCCCAGGGCTTGCCATGGTCGGCCTCTCGCCGATCCATCAGAGTCATCAGGAGACGCCCGCCGCCGGCTGGCTGGCCATGGTGCGTCCGCTCAGCGAGCCCTGGATCGAGCAGTTGCGCGACACCACCGGCATCGAGCTGGAACTGAATCCCGTTCCGGCGCAAGCGGACTTCGCTATGGTTCTGGAGCGCATTTCTCCCACGTATATGACGGCTAGCCGCCTCGTCCCGGCCCTGCCATCGAGCCACGCCTTGCGTATCGATGCCGCATTGCCGCGCCAGCGTTACCAGGCCAGCCTCGAAACCTTCCGCTTCGCCCTCTATTGGACCAGTGGCGTACTGATCGCCACGCTGCTCATCGTGCTGTGGCTGCTCGAGCGCATGGTGCTCTTGCCGCTGCGCCAGTTGGCCACCTTCACTCAGCGCCTTCACCGGGAAGCGGTACCGCCCGCCATGCCCGAGTCACTGCTGGCACGCCACGACGAGATCGGCACACTCTCTCGTGAATTTCGTAACCTGCTCGACCACCAGCGTCAGCAATCGGACTTGCTGCGTGAGTTGACGCTGCACGATCCCCTGACGGGAGTCGCCAATCGGCGGCTGTTCGACCAGCGTCTGACCGAGCTGCTTCACCACAGCGGCACACATCAGTGCCATGCCGCCATGATGATCGACATCGACCACTTCAAGCTCTACAACGATCACTACGGCCACCAGGCAGGAGATGCCTGCCTGATCACCCTGGCGCAACACATGGAAGCGCAGCTCAAACCGCTGGGGTTTCTGGTCGCCCGCACCGGGGGCGAGGAGTTCAGCGTGCTGCTGCCGAATACCTCGGAAGACGAGGTGCTACGACTTGCCCGCGAGCTGCTCGAAGCGATCGAAGCGCTGGGGCTCGACCACGCAACCTCACCCACCAGCCGCAACGTGACCGTCAGCATCGGTATTGCCACTCAGCAGGCAAACACAGTGGAACCGGGCGATATCATGCGCGCCGCCGACCAGGCCTTGTATCAGGCCAAGGCCAACGGTCGCAACCGAGCCGCGACCTATCAGGCGTTCGACCCGACAACGGTCTTCGATTCCTGACCTGACCTGGCCACGCCACTGGGCAAAGCCCGACCGGACCTTCTTGCGCATGAAGACGACCCGAGCGACGTGCCCGGCGACAATCCGAGGCGTGTATAATACGGCTCCTGGATTCACCGGCGCCCAACAGGAGTGCACGTGACGCGCGACGCAACGCTGATCGAGGCCATCGATGCCCTGCTGCCCCAGACCCAATGCGGTAAGTGCGGGCACCCGGGCTGCCTGCCCTACGCCGAGGCCATTGCCCAAGGCGAGGCGATCAACCGCTGCCCGCCCGGCGGCGAGGCCACCGTCGCGCGGCTGGCCGAGCTGACCGGCCGTACGCCGCGCCCTCTTGCGGAGCCGGCCCAATTGCCGCAGGCCGCCGTGATTCGCGAGGCGGAGTGCATCGGTTGCACCAAGTGCATCCAGGCGTGTCCGGTGGACGCCATCCTCGGCGCCAGCAAACGCATGCACAGTGTGATCGCGACGGAGTGTACCGGCTGCGAGCTGTGCGTTGCGCCCTGCCCGGTCGACTGCATCGACCTGATACCACACCCCGAGTGGCAGGCGGCCAGCGACGAAGCCGAGCGCGAGGCCTACCTGGCGCGTCGCGCGGAACTGGGTCGCAGGCGTCATGACGCACGCCGACAGCGGCTGGCACGTCTGGAGCGGGAGAAGCGCCTGGAGCGGCAGCGGCGCATGATTCGCCGCGAGTCACAAAGCTCGCGCAGCGGCACGAGCCCGACCCCACAGCATCGTCAGCGGCAAATGGCGATCAAGGCAGCCGAACAAGCGGTGCGAAGGGCTCGCATGCAGTTCGAGAGCGCCCGGCGGCGTGCTGACCGGGAGGCCTGTCGCCTGGCCGAGTCGCAGCTCGAACGCGCCAATGCGCTGCTCGAGGAGGCGCGTGCCGCCCTGGCGACGCAATCGCCACAATGAACCCAGCCGCCAAGAACCGGTTATCCCAATGAACGCCCAGAAACGTTACGAGATCTTCTCCCGCCTGCGTGAGCACAACCCCAACCCCACCACGGAGCTGGACTGGAGCACCCCCTTCGAGCTGCTCACGGCCGTGCTGCTCTCCGCCCAGGCCACCGACGTGGGGGTCAACAAGGCCACTGCACGGCTGTTCCCGGTGGCCAACACGCCTCAGGCCATTCTCGATCTCGGCCTCGATGCGCTCAAGGAGCACATCAAGACCATCGGTCTGTACAACACCAAGGCCGAGAACCTGATGAAGACCTGCCGCATCCTCGTCGAGCGACATGGCGGTGAGGTACCCGACACCCGCGCCGAACTCGAGGCGCTCCCCGGCGTGGGGCGCAAGACGGCCAACGTGATTCTCAACACCGCCTTCGGGCAGCCCACCATGGCGGTGGACACGCACATTTTCCGGGTTTCCAACCGTACCCGTATCGCCCCGGGCAAGAAGGTGGTCGAGGTCGAGCAGAAGCTGCTGCGCCATGTGCCGAAGGAGTTCCTGCACGACGCCCACCACTGGCTGATCCTGCACGGGCGCTACACCTGCGTTGCCCGCCGCCCGCGCTGCGGTAGCTGCGTAATCGAGGATCTGTGCGAGTACAAAGAGAAGGTGGATATTTGAGTGTCGTCACTTTCAGGAAGCGCTGAACAAATCGGCGAGCGAGATGAAGCGCAAGGCGCACGGAGCACAGGAACCGGAGCATATGGGGTATATGTGAGGATTCCGCGCACCGCGCAACGCAGCGATTCGCTCGCGCAGGCATTTGTGCAGTGTTTCCTTAGACGAATGAAGGTTTTGCATAATGCCGCACAGTCAGGGACGATGAAGCGGGAACGACAATAAAACAATAATCCGGGCCGAATCATGCCACTACACGACCGCCCCATCGGTGAGCGCATCGAGGCACTACTCGCTCTTTCACGCGAGCATGCCGACGTGTTCTGCAGCCCCTCGGCATGGCTGGCCCGCGAGCGCTATCTGGCCAAGCACCCCACTCGAATTCTTGCCATGAAGTGCATGGATGGACGGATACATCTGCCCCATGCCACCCGCACGCCATTGGGCATTATCACCCCCTTCCGCAACCTGGGGGGCATCTTCCACCTGGGCTGGCCCTATCTCGGCGAGATGCTCACCGATGCCGTGCACGCAGCTATCCATGGCGGCAACGGTGTGCTGCTGATCATCAGTTACCACTTCTCTCGTGGCGACCTGGCCCGCGGCTGTGCCGGGTTCGCCTGTGACGCCGAGGCCGCCCTGGCTCACGCCAATGAGATACGTCGTCAGGCCGAACGGGTCTTCGGTCGCGACCACCGTAACGTCTACCCGCTGGTGTGCGGCTTCGAGACCGATACCGACTCACTCATCGTCCACGGCAGCGATGGTGCCACTCTCGACATCGGCGAGTTGACGCTTGCCGAAGGCGCCGAACTCGATCAGCGCGTGGCTCAGGTGTGCCCCGACATGCCCGGCGACATCCGCCGCGATCTGCTGCCGCTGCTGCAGGGCAACCTGCAGCACGTCGACTCCCTGCGCGGTACCGCTCGCGAGCTGGATATCGAACATCGCGAATGGGTCATCTGCATCGGGCGTGGGTTCGACTTCCTGCATCTGCCCAATACCGCTCTGATCGTCGGCCCCTACAGCCCCGATCTTTCCGAACCCATCGCCACGGCTGCCGCCATCATCGATGCCAACATGAAGGCCGGACGGATTCCCGCCGATGGCTTCCTGCTGCTGGCTTCGACGCCCTACGAGGCGATCGGCGTGGATCGCGCCCGCGCCGAACTCAAGTCGCGCTTCCTGTCGGAGTTCGCCGCCCGGGTCATCTCCCGGGAGCACCCACGGCTGGCCGCCAGCATGCTGTCACGAACCGCGGTGGTGCATTGGCCTAGCCGCCGACTGGAACTCCTGGCACAGGAGTGATCGCATGAGCGAGCTCAAAATTCTACTGCTGCCCCCGACGCTCAACGCGCTGCTCATCCTGCTGGGCCTGATGCTCGGCATCCGGCGCTTGTCTGGCGCTCTGCTGGTCACGCTGGGGCTGGCCAGCCTGCTGCTGCTGGCCACGCCCATGGCAAGTCATGCTCTGCGTCAGGGGCTCGAGCCCTACGTGCCGCCTTCGCCAAGCCAGTTGGAGACTGCCGAGGCCATCGTCATTCTGGGCGGTGGACGCGACTACGAGGCCCCCGAATTCGGCTGGGGCGATGCACCGGCCAACCCCACCTGGCGCCGCCTGGCTTACGGCGCCCACCTGCATCGCCAGAGCGAACTGCCGATTCTGGTCAGTGGCGGTCGCGTGCATGGCGAACACAGTGCCGAAGCGAGCCTGATGGCAGCCGCCCTGCGCGACGTGTTCGACGTGCCGGTGCGCTGGCTGGAGGGCGCCAGCCGCAATACCGCCGAGAATGCACGCTTGAGCGCCGAGATGCTGCGCGCCGACGGCATCGCCCGGGTGGCCCTGGTCTCACAGGCCTGGCACTTGCCGCGTGCCGTGGCGGAGTTCGAGGCCCAGGACCTGAGCGTAGTGCCGGCGCCCACCGAGTTCACCAGCCCCCCGCCCGAGGGGCTTGCCGCCTGGCTGCCCCGCGCCTACCACCTCAATCAGAGCACCCGGGCGCTGCACGAGTGGCTGGGGCGCGGCGAACAGGCAGTGCGCCGGCAGCTGCTGCGGCGCTGAGAGCCCTGTCGGCTCAGGCTGTCTCCGGTACTTGCTCTGTCTCCGGCGTGCCGTCGGCCAGGGGTATCGCCTCCTCCCAACGGCGCAGAGGGGCGGCAAGCTGAGCGGGCCAATCACGGTCGTTGGCCACCTGGGCACATTCGCGGCTACGCTCCAGGGCCGATAGATCGATCTCGTGGCAGGCCCAGAGCGCCTCGCCGTGGGTGGCGGCCAGCACCCCATCGGCGGGGAAACCGTGATCCATGGGAGCGTAGAGCGTCGCCTCGCCGGTGTTGACGTCCAACGCCGGGCTCCAGGCCGCCTCACCTGCCGTGACCGCCTGGGCCACGAAGAAGCGGTTCTCCAACGCCCGGGCCAGACAGCCCACCCGTACCCGGGTCGCACCGGCTGCGGTGTCGGTGCAGCTCGGCACCAGTAGCAGGCGCACTCCGGCCTCGTACTGGGCTCGCACCGGCAACGGAAACTCCACGTCATAGCAGACCGCGATCCCCACCCGGTGGCCATCGCAGTCGAACCCGTGCAGCGCATCGCCTGGCTCGATCACGCCGCTGGACTTCTCGTAGCCGGTGAGCTGCAGCTTGTCCTGCCAGCCGTGCAGGCCGTCCGGGGCGAACCAGTCGGCGCGGTTACGGTAGCGGCCTTCGCCCACCTCGAGCAGGAAACTGCCCGGTACGATATAGAGATCGAGCTCCCGTGCCAGGCGGCGGTAGAGGTCGCACCAGGCCTGACGCAGCGGCTGCAACGCCACCAGGGAGGCGTGCAGGTCGCTGCGCACCTCGGCGGCGAAGCCGGCCGCGAGCTCCAGGCTCAGGTACTCGGGGAGTACCGCAATGCGGGCACCCAGCGCCTTGGCCTCCCCCAGACAGGCCGCCTGGCGACGGGCGAAGGCGTCGAAATCCACCGGCATGCCGATCGGGTACTTGGCCACCGCGACCCGCATCACGCCTCGGCCCCCACCTGGCGCAGCCACTCCTGCAGGTTGTAGTAATTGGTGACCCGGGCGATCTTGCCGTCGCGTACCTCGAAGAAGGCGCAGCCCGGCAGCACGTAGCGCTGGCCCTGAGCCGGCGGCAGCCCTTCGTCGGTGGCGCGGTACTCGCCGTGCACCACGTACTCGGCGGCCGCCCGGGCGCCGTCGGCCGTGGCCATGACGACGATATCCTCGAGGCGCTCCACGTAGCTACGGTCCATGCGCGCCAGGAAAGCACGGAAGGTCTCGCGACCGTACTCCCGCTCACCCTGATTGAGATCGTGCACCACCGCCTCGTCGAGGCAAGCCAGCATCGCCTCCCAGTCGCCGCGGTTGAAGGCCGCGTAGTAATCCTGAATCAGTCGCACGCTGTCGGACATGGTCCCTCCTACCAATCACCGCTGGTTCGAAAGGCGCCAGTGTAGCCAGAGCGGCGCCTTCGGAACACCACGTGCCCGACACGAGACTATTGCTCCACGACAGCAATCGACAGACTCTCAGCTCGTTTTCTCAGAAATGGCTCTCTGCTCAGCAACGGTCCATTCTCAGAACCCGATCGCTTCCAGCCGGTCGGCCAGTTCCTCGAGGGTGGCCAGGCCCTGTACGTCGGTGGGCAGCCAGGGCAGCCGGGGGCGCGGAAGATGGCCCAGTTCGGCGTCGATACGTGCCAGGTAGCTGGCCTCCTGCTGGCGGCGAGCGCGCAGGAAGTCGCCATCGGCCTCATCGGGAATCACCCGGTTGACCAGCGTGCCGGCCACCGGGATCTTCACCGCCTCGAGTGCCGCCACGGCGCGGGCGGTCTCGAGGATCGGCAGCCGCTCCGGGGTCAGCACGAAGAGAAAGCCGGTACACTCGGGATCCTCGACCCGACGGCGTGCCTGGTGGAAGAGCCGGCGCCGTTCGATCAGGGTGCGTGCCACGTCCCGGGTGCGCTCGTCGAGACCGCTGAGCGGGTCCTCCTGGGGGTCGTCGAAGGGGGTGGCAACGTCGCGCCCGCGCTTGGGCGTCAGATGCGACAACACCTTGCCCAGCTCCTCGGACTTGCGATTGTGGGCCAGCAGGCCATCGGTCCAGGCGGCCATCGCTTCGGGCAGGCTGAGCAGGCGCAGGGTATGGCCGGTGGGGGCAGTGTCGAAGATGATCAGGTCGTGCTCGGGGTCCTCGGCGGTGATGAGCCGCGAGAGCCGCTCCAGCAGCGCCGCCTCCTGGGTTCCCGGCGACTGTCGGGTCAAGCGCATCTGGCGCTCCAGCTCCGCCATCATCTGCGGTGCCGCGAAGCGACGCATCTGCTCGGTGACCCGCGTCAGGTGCGCCTCCACCTCGGCATCCGGGTCGATCTCCATGGCATCGAGATTGGGCAGCAGGCGCCGCGGCACGTCGCCCAACTGGCGATCGAACACGTCGCCCAGACTATGCGCCGGATCGGTGGAGACCACCAGCACACGCCGCTCCCGTCGCGCCGCCAGTACCGCCAGCGACGCGGCCACGGTGGTCTTGCCCACGCCCCCCTTGCCGCCTACCCAGAGCAGGCGTTTATCAAGTAAATCCTTCATACAGAATCCTACGTGTCGAGTGTCCTGCCAGGATTCTCAACAGCATTTGAAGTGATCTAGTGGCGATCTTTCCATGCCCATACGCTTGTGCCAGTCATGGAAGCGTTCCAGCAGCAGCGGCTGCAGCTCGAGGGTGTAATAGGCGGCCGGATTGGGCACGCCCATCATCTCCGAGAAGACCAGCAGCATGAACAGGTCGTCCTCGTCACGGCGGGCCCGGGCGATGGCCCCGCGGTAGCGCGAGGAGTAGACCTCCTCGGCGAAGAAACGGGCCTGGCTGAGCCAGGCCCGAATCCTTTCGAGACGAGGATCATGCGGTTTGTCATGATCGTCGTGCATGTCGTCCTCCGCGATTCACTCCTGCTGCTCGGCCATTTCCTCCCGCGAACGCTTTAGCGCCGAGGCGCACTCCATGGCGACCAGGATCGCCGCAATCAGCACCACGATGTCGAGGAACAGCAGGAAGTAGTTGCCTTGCTCGAAGAAGGCGCGCAGCTGGATCAGCAGTGCCGCGATGGTCATCACCAGCAGGAAGCACAGCGGCACCAGGGTGTACCACATGGGGCGACGCAGGCGAACCAGCATGACCGTGATGACCAGCAGCGTCAGGCCGGCCAGCAGCTGGTTGGTGGTACCGAACAGCGGCCAGATGATCATGCCGCCGGTACCGTCCGCCCCACCCGCGCCGAAGGCCAGCAGCAGACAGCTGCCCACGGCCAGCAGGGTTGCCGGGGCGTTCTTCTTCATCCACGGCTGGTTATAGATTTCGCCCCACTCCTGGAAGATGTAGCGCTGCAGGCGCAGGCCGGTATCCATGGTGGTGCCGGCAAACAGCGCCGCCATGACCGTGAGCAGCGTGGCCGCGGTCACTTCGTTGAGGCCCAGGCCGTTGTGGATCATGTAGGCCCCACCCTCGACGAAGGCATTGACGCCGCCCTGGCCGAAGGCGGTGTACATCGCCTGCCAGTCGGCGAAGGTGGCGAAACCGGCGGTAGCGGCAAGGATGGCGGCCAGCGCCAGCATGCCCTCACCCACGGCACCGAAGTAGCCGACGAAGCGGGCGTCGGTTTCCTTGTTGAGCTGCTTGGACGTGGTGCCGGAAGAGACCAGGCCGTGGAAGCCCGAGATGGCGCCACAGGCAATGGTGACGAACAGCAGCGGTATCATCGAAGGCGTTCCTGCCGGCACGTCCGGGTTGATGGCCGGTGCCACCAGCGTCGGGTTGAGGAACAGGATCGAGCCGTAGAGCACGATCAAACCGATGAACAGCTGCAAGCCGTTGATGTAGTCACGTGGCTGCAGCAGCACCCATACCGGCAACAGAGAGGCAATTGCGGCGTAGCCGAACAGGATCAGGATCCACACGGCGTTGCCGGAAAGCGCCCCCACCTCGGCAGGCATCTGTACCGGTACGGCAGGGCCGATGAAGATCAGCACGTAGAGCGCAATGACCCCGAGAATGGAGACGACCGGCAGGCTGAGAATGCGCCGGTAAATCAACTGGCCGATGATCAACGCCACCAGGATCGCGCCCCAGACCGGCACCACCGCGGTGGAGAAGTTCATCATCAAACCGGCGATGACCACGGCGAATACCGCGTTCACCATCAGCAATACGAGGAAGATGACGATCATGAAGATGCTGCGGGCGCGCTTGCCGACGACGTCGCCGGTCAGGGCACCGACGGATTTGGCCTTGTTGCGCACGCTGGCCCAGATCGCGCCGAAATCGTGAACCCCGGCGAAGAAGATGGTGCCCAGCACGACCCACAGGAAGGCCGGCAGCCAGCCCCAGATGACCGCAATGGCAGGCCCGACGATGGGCGCGGCACCGGCCACCGAGGTAAAATGATGACCCCAGAGGATGAATCGATTGGTGGGAACGAAATCCACCCCGTCTTCGTATTCGTGAGCAGGCGTCTTGAAGTCGGGATCGAGACGATAGATCTTGGTGGCAATGAAGCGCGAGTAAAGGAAATACCCCGCTGCCATTCCGCCTAGACCCAGGATCAGCAGAACGATAGCACTCATTCCGTCGGCTCCTTTTTGAGGAATGTGTTTTTTTCTTTCTTCTAGGTTCGCATGTTTCGCGAAGCGTCAGGTCGTCCAGCGCATGTTGCACTGACCTGAAATGATGACCAGAGCGGTCCGGCAAGTCCAATTTCAGGCCTGAATCAGTCCACTTTATTACTCTAAAGTCGTAGCTAACGGTCGTGACGACATTCTCCCAAGCCGGAAGCGCCGCGTTGATCCAAGGTCGTACAGCCTCATCAAATGGTGCGCGTTACGCTGCCAGGTAAGTCCCGACGTGAAGCGATGAAACCCATGTCAGAAAGCCTGCTCCAACTCGCCATGGCCGGTGCATTCGGCGCCTTCATCGGTCTGCTGTTCCGGGTCACCCGCCGGCCGGGGCAGGCGCGCGCCTTCACGTTCACTCTGGTGGGGCTGGTTGCCGGCATCACCGCCTACTTGATCTTCCATGTCCTGACCCGCACCACCGGCGCCCCGCCCTGGCTGCTGCCGGTGCTGGTGCTGTTGCAGGTGTGGCTGTGGCTCGGCCCCCTGGGGCCGAAGTTCCGTCATCTCGGAAAGGACGGCGACGAACCCCGTTGAAGAGGCTCGCTCTCGCTCCTGCCCGGCTGCCTGACATCACTTTCACGGCAATACCGAACACCTTCTGCCAAGGTCGTCTTTGCTGCCTTCGGCATGCGCACTAGACTGGTGATTAACAAGACATAAATACGTTCCAAGGAGTGATGAATGGCCAAGGTACTGGTGGTGGACGATGAACCCAACATCGTCCTGTCGCTGGAGTTCCTCATGCAGCAGGCCGGTTTCGACGTGGACACGGCCGAGGACGGCGAAGGTGCCCTGGCCAAGGTCGAGGAGTCGCCACCCGATCTGATTCTTCTCGATATCAGCCTGCCCGGCATCAGCGGCTTCGACGTGCTGGAACAGCTGCGCCAGGACCCCCGTCATGCCAGGCTCCCCATCATCATGCTCACCGCCCACGGGCGTGAGGTGGAGCGGGAAAAAGGGCTGGCGCTGGGCGCCGACGACTACGTGACCAAGCCCTTCTCGACCCAGGCCCTGGTGGAAAAAGTCAAATCGCTGCTGGCCGAGGATGCCTGATGAAGGGCGGCAAGCTGCCCAAGCGCCAGCGCCTGATCGGCCTGTGGCTGCTGCTCAGCGGCATCAGTCTGCTCGGCGGGGCCATCTTCGCTGCCTGGCTGGACAGCCTGTTCCAACCCCAGGGGCTGGCCCGGCTGGTGCTGTGGCTGGGCTGTTTCTCGGGCGGCGGCACCATCTTCCTGGTGGGGCTGCTGCTGGAGCGCATGCTGTTCACCCCGCTGCGCCACCTGCAAGTCCAGTTGGCGCGCCTGGTGGCCAACCCGGATGCCCGCGAGGATTACCCGCCGGAAGGCTGGCTGCGTGGCCTGGGGCCCGACCTGATGCGTGTGCGCGAAGCCTGGCGCAGCGACCGGACGCGCCTCGCCACGGCCCATGCCGAAGGCGCACGCAGCGCCGCTCGCATACGTCAGGAGCTGGAAACGCTGCTGCAGGTGCTCGATACCCCCCTGCTGCTGTGCGATCACCATCGTCGTCTGCTGCTGTTCAACCAGGCGGCCGAGGCCCTGTTCGATGGACACCCCGGGCTTGGCCTGGGCAAGCGGCTCGACGCTCTGCTGCCGGTATCGAGCCTGCAGGACTCTCTCGCCCAGCTACCAGACGACGGCTCGCCGCGCGAACTGCTGATGCCGTGCAGCGAGCGTTGGCTGCATGTCGCCATGCGCCGCGTCCCGCAGAGCAATGGCGAGACGCTGCTGACCCTCACCGACGCCACCGCTGCCTGGACCAGCGAAATGGGCGCCCGTGCCGGCCTGGCGGAGCACATGGCACCGCTGCGCCGCCACGGCGCTAGCCTGGCCAGCGCCGCCGAAGCGCTGAGCAGCGTGCGCCATGCCCGACACATCGACGAGACGCTGCGCCAGCGCCTCGAAGCGGTGATCGAGGAAGAGAGCCTCGCCCTCGGCCAGGAGATCGAGAACCTCGGCCGCCTGATCGACGACATGCAGCAACAGGGCGAGCGGTTGGTACCGCTATGGTCCAACGACCTGTGGCAATCGCTCAACGAGCGGCTCGGTGACAATCCCATCGAGGTTCTGCCCATCGGCATGCCGGCCTGGTTCAAGGGCGATGCCCCGGCGCTGCTGGTCATGCTCGAATCCTTGCTCGAGCGCTTGAGCGAGCATACCGGCACCGCCGATTTCGAAGGTGAAATGCTGCTCGGCAACCGACGTGTCTATCTCGACCTGATCTGGCCCGGACGCCCTCTGTCGCAGCGTGAGCTGTCGACCTGGTGCGCCCAGCGCCTGGAGACGTTGCCGCTGTCGCCGAGGGTAGGCGACCTGCTGCGCCAGCACGCCAGCGATGCCTGGAGCCTGGCAGACCCCGACGGCAAGCATGCCCGACTGCGGCTGCCGCTGCCTGCGATGGAGCGCGTCGGCGCGCCCCCCAGCCAACTGCCGCCGCGCCCGGAGTTCCATGACTTCGGTATTGCCGACCTGCCACCGCCGGATGCCGAGCTGGCACGCCGCACTCTGCGCACGCTCGAAATCGTCGCCTTCGATACCGAAACCACCGGCCTCGAGCTGCGCCGGGGCGACACCGTCATCAGCATCGGCGCCTGCCGCATCGTCAATGCCCGGCTGCTGGCCAGCGACATCTTCGACGTGCGTGTCGACCCGGGCAAGCCGATCCCCCCTGCCAGCACGGCGATACACGGCATCACCGACGACGACGTGGCAGGCGCCCCGCCGCTGCCGGTCGTACTGCCCCGCTTTCGCGACTACATCGGCGATGCCGTCATTCTGGCCCACAATGCCGCCTTCGATCTGCTGGCCCTGCAGTCGCCGGGCAGCGGCACCACGCTGGAGATGCCGGTACTCGACACCCTGCTGCTTTCGCGGGCGCTGGACGAGAGTCTCGACGGGCACGACCTGGACACCCTCGCCGAGCGCTACGACCTGAGCTTCCCGCCGGGCACGCGACATACGGCCCTCGGTGATGCCCGGGTCACGGCCGAGCTGTGGCTGGCGCTGCTGCCGCGGCTGGAGGCACGCGGCATCGAAACCCTGGAGCAGGTACTGGCACTGCAGGCCACCGCCTTCGACAAGGAGGACGCATGCACATGAACGCCTCCACCGCTCGGGCTCGCCTGATGGCGCTGATCGGCCTGGCCGTGCTGCTCTTCTCGCCACCGCTGGTGCTGATCTTCGACCGCTCTCCTGCTGCCACACTGTCGTGGCTGCCGCTCTATATCTTCGTGGTCTGGCTGCTGGTGATAGCCTTGGCTGCCTGGCTGATGGAGCACCGCCCGGAGGACGACTGACACGATGAGAACCGATCCGACGGTGCTGACGGTCGCCTTCGGCTACCTGGCATTGCTGTTCGTGATTGCCGCCTGGGGTGACCGGCGCGCCGAGCAGGGCCGTTCCATCATCGGCTCCCCCACCGTCTATGCCCTGTCGATCGCCGTCTACTGCACCGCCTGGACCTTCTACGGCAGCGTGGGGCGAGCAGCGGAGTTCGGTCCCAGTTTTCTGCTGATCTACCTGGGGCCGACCCTGGCCATGCTGATGGCACCGATGCTCATCCGCAAGATGGTCAGAATCGCCAGCACCCAGCGCATCACCTCCATCGCCGACTTCATCAGCGCCCGCTACGGCAAGAGCTCCGGCCTCGGGGCGCTGGTGGCGATCATTGCCTTGATCGGCATCACCCCCTATATCGCCTTGCAGCTCAAGGCGATCACCCTCAGCCATGCGGTGCTGGTCAACTACCCCGATGCCGCCGAATTCCGCCTTGCCGACGAGAGCTTCTGGGTCGACAAGTCGTTCTGGGTGGCACTGGTGCTGGCGGTCTTCATCATCCTGTTCGGCACCCGACACCTGGACGCCAGCGAACGTCATGAGGGCATGGTGGCCGCCATCGCCTTCGAGTCGCTGATCAAGCTCGTTGCCTTCCTCACGGTAGGGGTGTTTGTGGTCTTCGTGCTGTTCAACGGCCCGGCAGATCTTTTCCGCCAGGTAGCGGACAGCCCCGAACTCTCCGGAGTACTGGGCCTCGATGCCGTGCCCGGCGGCGCCATCGGCTGGGTGGGCACGCTGGTGCTCGCGTTTCTCGCCTTCCTCACCCTGCCCCGCCAGTTTCAGGTTCTGGTGGTGGAGAACGTCGACGAGCGCCATCTGGAACGCGCCAGCTGGCTGTTTCCCCTCTACCTGGTGGCGATAAACATCTTCGTCATTCCCATTGCCATGGCCGGCCTGCTGCTGCCGGTGGGCAACAGCGACCCCGACAGCTTCGTGCTCACGCTGCCGCTCTCGGCAGGCATCGAGGGGATCCCTCTGCTGGTCTTCATCGGTGGGCTTTCGGCCGCCACCGGCATGGTAATCGTGGAAACCATCGCGCTCTCCACCATGGTCAGCAACCAGCTGATAATGCCGTTGCTGCTGCGCTCCAAGCGGCTGCATCTGAGCTCTCAGGGGGAGCTCGCCGGCTGGCTGCTCGGCATTCGCCGGGTGGCCATCGTGCTGATTCTGCTAATGGGCTATCTCTACCACGCGCTGATCGGCGACTCCTACAGCCTGGTTACCATCGGTCTGGTCTCGTTCGTCGGCGCCGCCCAGTTCGCTCCGGCCATGCTGATCGGCATGTACTGGCGCGGAGCGACCCGCGCCGGCGCCACGCTGGGCCTGTTGGCCGGCTTCATCATCTGGTTCTACACCCTGCTGCTACCGGGCTTCGCCCAGTCGGGATGGCTGGATGCCACCTTCCTGGTGCAGGGCCTGCTGGGTCAGGCGTGGCTGCGCCCCTATGCGCTGTTCGGCCTGGAGGGTTTCGACATCTACAGCCACTCGCTGATGTGGAGTCTGCTGGCCAACGTAGGATTGCTGGTAGGCGTTTCACTGTTCACCCGTCAGAGCCCGGTGGAACAGACCCAGGCGGCGCTGTTCACCGAGGCGATGAATCCCGGCCTGCAGCACACCTCGCTGTGGCGCGGCCAGACCACGCGGGGAGAACTCAAGAGCCTGCTCAGCCGCTACCTGGGCGCCGGCGCCACGACCCGAATCCTGGCCGACCAGCACGGCAACCCCGCCGACGATGCGCCTGCCCCACCGGCACTGATCGCCCGGGCCGAGCAGGCGCTCTCCGGGGCGCTGGGCAGCGCCTCTGCGCGAGTGCTGATCAACTCGGTGGTGCGTGGCGAGGCGCTGGACCTGGAGTCCATTCTCAGCATTCTCGATACCACCTCCCAGACCCTCGAATACAACCGCCGCCTGGAACAGAAGTCCCACGAGCTGGCACGGATCGGCGAGGAGCTGCGCGCCGCCAACGAGCGCCTGCGGGAACTGGATCGGCTGAAAGACGAATTCGTGGCCATGGTCAGCCATGAACTGCGCACCCCGCTCACCTCGATACGCGCCTTCGCCGAGATCCTGCGCGACGGCAAGGATCTTCCCGAAGAGAAGCGCGTGCATTTTCTCGAGGTGGTGGTGCTGGAGAGTCAGCGCCTGTCGCGCTTGATCGAGGAGATCCTCGATCTGGCACGTCTGGAGAGCGGACGGTTGACGCTGAGCCCCCAGCGTCTCGACCTGGTGGCACTGATACGCCATAGCGTGGATGCCGTGCATCGGCTACAGGAGGACCGTGGCGTTTCCCTCGAGGTCGATCTGGAACTCGATGAAGCCCCCATCGTCGGCGACACCGACCGCCTGGAGCAGGTGATCATCAATCTGCTCGACAACGCCGGCAAGTTCGCCGACGACGAAACTCCCAAAGTACGCCTTCACCTGACCCGCCACGAACAGTGCTTCCGCATGAGCGTGGAGGACAACGGGCCGGGCATCGGCCCCGAGGAGCGCGAGCGGGTGTTCGAGAAGTTCCACCAGATCAAGCGCTATGGCGGCGCCAGCGGCAAGGCTCGTGGCCGCCCGCGTGGCAGCGGGCTGGGGCTGCCCATCAGTCGGGGCATCATCAGCCATCTTGGTGGCCGGCTATGGGTCGACGACGCTCCCACGCTGAAGGGCGCCTGTCTGGTCATGGAGCTGCCCGTGGCAGCCGCGGAAACCAAACCCGAAGAAACACAAGGCTCTGCCTGAACGGCGCCGGCGCTTGGCAGCTTTCAGGCAAGACCAGAGCGTTGCTTACCTTCCGACGGCAAATTTTGCGCAAACCCTAAAGTAACTTAGGTATCAGCCGATACCGTCCGTGTTGAGTGGCCCCGGCCTCTCTCCATCAAGCCGTTCGTCGCATTTCATAACGACAACACTGCAACTTGCTTCGGCACATTTCGCCCACCAGGTGAAAGGCGGCCGCACGCCAGTCCGAAAGCATTGCTTCGGCGGAACGGGACCCGACGACCAAAGAAAAGAGCCTGCAAGAGAGCCCTAAATGAGAGCATTGTCCCGCTTGACCCTTACGCAAAAACTGCTCGGTGCCATCGGCCTGCCACTGCTGGCGGCATTCCTGGCCCTTGGCGTCATCGTGCATACCCAACTCAACGCCGCCATTCCCCCCATGGTGGAAAACACCAGCATGCGCCAGGTGGAAGCCCGCGCCGACGAGATCGGACGCTGGATCGCCGGCTACCGCACCCTGCTGAGCGGGCTGGCCAAGGACGAACGCCTGGCCGCCCGCGTCGACGTCGAGTCGCATCTCGAATGGCTGAAGTCCCGCCATCCGGGCGATGCCACCATCGAGTCGTTCTACTTTGCCGACGCCACTGGCGACACCATTACCCATACCGGCGCTCGGGCAGGCATCTCCGGTCGCGACTACTTCAGAGAGTTGGTGATCGAAGGCACGGCGGACCGCCTGCTCGGCAACCCGGTGCTCTCATTGGTCAGCGGCAAGCCGACGGCCATCATCGCCGAAACGATCTTCGATGACCGCGGCAATCGCATCGGGCTGCTAGGCATTACGCTCTCCATGGAGGCGGTTTCCGGTATCACCTCAGCCATCGACGCTGGTGAAGGCAGCTACGGCTACATGGTCGACCGCACCGGCGTGGTGGTTGCCCACCCGGATCCCGAAGTTCGTATGGAGCTACGAGTTACCGAAGCCGACCAGGCCGGATTCACGGGAGCCAATGCGCTGGGCCAGCAGATGATGGCGGGCGAGCCAGGTATCGGCCGGGTCATATCGCCCTTCGGCGGTGCCGTCACGATGGTGTGGCACCCCATAGACGGAACCGATGGCTGGGTACTGGCCGCCGCCATTCCCAATACCGTTTTTACCGGTGTCAGCCAGAGTCTGCTCTTCTCACTGCTGCTCGCCGGCATGGCCACGCTGGCTCTTTTGTTGACCATCGTCGCGATCTCGGCACGGAAGGTGCTCGCTCCCATCCGCCGGACCACGCTGGCCATGGCCGACATCGCCCAAGGCAGGGGCGATTTGACTCAGCGCCTGCAGGTAGACAGCAAGGACGAAGTGGGTCAGCTCGCCCACCAGTTCAACGCCTTCGTCGAACGTATGCAGAATACGTTGCTCCAGGTACGCGAGAACGCTCGCACGGTGCTGGCCGGCGCAGGCGACATCGCCGATGGCACTCAGGAACTCTCATCGCGTACCGAGCAGGCTGCGGCCAATCTTCAGGAGACCTCTGCCTCCATGGAAGAGATCCACTCCACCGTGTCGCATACGGCTCAGGCCTCTGAACAGGCCAATGGTCTGGCTGTGAATGCAGCGAGCGTGGCCGAACGCGGCAACGAGGCCATGACCGAAATGCGCAGCAAGATGGCAGCCATCGATGAATCGGCCAACAAGATCAGCAACATCATCGGCCTGATCGACTCCATCGCCTTCCAGACCAACATTCTGGCCCTCAACGCCTCGGTGGAGGCGGCTCGTGCCGGCGAGCACGGGCGCGGTTTCGCGGTGGTGGCGCAGGAGGTGCGCAACCTGGCCAGCCGCTCGTCCGATGCGGCAAAGGACATTCGCGGATTGATCGATACCTCGGTCAAGCACACCCAGGAGGGTAGCGAAATCGTGCAGGCGGTCGTCGAGCGGATGATGGAACTGCGTCAAAGCGTGGTTCAGGTGTCGGATGTGATCAGCGAGATCACTGCCGGCGCACGGGAGCAGACCGCGGGCATCGAGCAGGTCAATACGGCAGTGGCCGAGATGGACACCATGACGCAGCAGAACGCCGCCATGGTCAATCAGAGCGCCAGCCTGGCAGCCACCATGCACGAGAATGCACGTCTGCTCGACGAGCTGATGTCCACTTTCGTTTTGGGCGAGGCGTCTGCCAACAGCGTTTCGACGCCTAGGGCCCAACCGCAGCGCGCGCTTCCGGCAACCCCATCCGTCACGTCGCGACCGGTGGATCCGAAGCCACAGCCCCAGAAGCGTAAGAAGAAAGCCGAAGAGGAGTGGGAAACCTTCTAACGCCTGTCTCACGGCAGGTAGCCGCCCTTGGCTACGGCTACCTGCCGCTTGCGATCTGTGCCGTCTTCACCAGACGGCGTATCACCTGCATGTCGTGACGCAGCAGCAGCCGCTGGTCCTCTTCCAGCCGGGTCGCGTCGACCCAACCATCCGGCGCCCCACCCGCCTTCAGGCTCGCCAGCTGCGCTTGCAGCAACAGCTCCTGCAGGCGGTCCAACGCCGCTGTGCCCGCTCGGGCCTGCTGCGCCGTGAGCGCCCCTTTCAATACCAGGGCCGGCAGCCGCAGACGCGTATCAGGCACGCTTACGCCATGGCGCAACGACAACAGGCGTACGGCATTGACCAGCGGCAACAGCCCCTGACGCTTGAGATTCAGTGCATTCTCGTGGGGAGCTCCGTCCCCGTCCCCAGCCAGCCGCCCGAAGCGATCCAGCGCCACCGGCAGTTCATCGAGCAGATTCGCCATCTCGTCGAGGAACAGGCCGGCCCCGGGCATGACGAGCCGAACATGCTCGGCCAGCGCCGAGGCCAAATCGGCATCGCCGAAGGCGGGATGAAAGTCGAGCAGGATGTTGCTCTGCTGTACGCGCTTGACCCGCCGGTCCTGGGTCCACAGGGTTAGCTGCTCACACCACTCGGAGAGGCGCTTGCGCCACATCGGCCAGCGTGCCATCACATGGCCATTGCACAGCGGTATGCCCGCCTCGTCGAGGCGTGCGGTGAAACGTTCGCCCAGCGCCTGGAAGAAGCCGTCGATCTCGGTATGGCGGGAGTCGGGATAGTCGGCCACGATCATGGCGTTGTCCTGATCGGGCCCCAGCAGGCTTTCATGACGCCCGGCGGAACCCAGCGTCAGTACGCAGAACGCCACCGGTGGCTTGCCCCAGCCCTGCCCCTGCATCTCGTTGAGCGAGAGCAGAATGGCCCGCCGGTAAAGCATTTCGTTGTGATCGCTGATCAACTGACTGATGCGCCAGGCCGGCAGGTCGAGCCGCTCGAGCACCTCGACCAGCCGCGGCTGCCAGGCATGGGCGGCAGGAAGATCGGTGCTCGGCCCAAGTTCGTCCAGCGCTTCGCACAGTGGCGCCAGCAAGGTTGCCGGCGCCGGTGGCGTATCGTCGGCGAAGAGCTCACGCCAGGGCGAGGCCCGGTGGAGTAGTTGCATACCGTCTCCCATCGCTAATATGCGTTAGGAGTAGTGTATCGACACGCGCCAGGTCCGGCACTTGGGCCAAGGGATGAGGAAGCGGCGCGAATCCTCCGCTACGACCGGCGCTCAGCGCGGCTCGAACATGCCGTCGCCGACCTGATCGATGTAGCGCTGCGCCTTGCTCACCATCAGCTGGTCACAGGCCTCGCGACCCGGTACCAGGTCGGAGCGCTCGAAGCGATGCTCAAGCAGCTCGCCGTCGGCACCGGGCTTGCGAATCCAGCCGCTGACGCGGTACTGGCCGCCCTGCTCGACCGGCTCCGAGACGATCTGGTAGCCGTTGTACTCCACTGGCTCGGCAGCCCTGGCCGTGCCCGATTTGGCCTCACCGCTGCCGAACAGCCCACCCAAGAGTTTCTTCAGCATTGTTATCACCCTCACGTACTTTTCAAACGAGAGCGCCGGCCATTGGCCGGCGCGTTTCGTAGCGAATCGACAGCCGATCAGCTCTGCTGGCGGCCCTTACCGGCCGCAATGCGCAGACGCAGCGCGTTGAGCTTGATGAAGCCTTCGGCATCCTTCTGATTGTAGGCGCCGGCATCGTCCTCGAAGGTGGCGATGGACTCGTCGAACAGCGACTGTTCGGACTTGCGGCCGACCACGGTGGCGTTGCCCTTGTAGAGCTTCATGCGTACCACTCCGCAGACGTTCTTCTGGGTCTCGTCGATGGCGGCCTGCAGCATGCGGCGCTCCGGGCTCCACCAGTAGCCGTTGTAGATCACCTTGGCGTACTTGGGCATCAGCTCATCCTTGAGGTGAGCTTCCTCGCGGTCGAGGGTGATCGATTCGATGGCGCGGTGGGCGCGCAGCATGATGGTGCCGCCCGGGGTTTCGTAGCAGCCACGGGACTTCATGCCGACGTAGCGGTTCTCGACGATGTCGAGACGACCGATGCCGTTGTCGCCGCCCAGCTTGTTGAGCTTCTCGAGCACTTCGTGGGGCTTCATCGGCTTGCCGTCGATGGCGACGACGTCACCCTTGTCGTAGGTGAGCTCGACATACGTCGGCGAATCCGGCGCGGCCTCGGGCGACACGCTCCAGCGCCACATGTCCTCCTCGGCCTCGGCCCACGGATCCTCGAGGATGCCGCCCTCGTAGGAGATGTGCAGCAGGTTGGCGTCCATGGAGTACGGCGACTTCTTCTTGCTCTTGGAGAAGTCGACGGGAATGTCGTGCTGCTCGCAGTAGGCCATCAGCTTCTCGCGGGAAGTGAGGTCCCACTCGCGCCACGGCGCGATCACCTTGACGCCGGGCTTCAGCGCATAGGCGCCCATCTCGAAGCGCACCTGGTCGTTGCCCTTGCCGGTGGCGCCATGGGAGATGGCATCGGCACCGGTCTCGTTGGCGATCTCGATCAAGCGCTTGGCGATCAGCGGACGCGCAATGGAGGTGCCGAGCAGGTACTCGCCCTCGTAGATGGTGTTGGCACGGAACATCGGATAGACGTAGTCGCGCACGAACTCCTCGCGCAGGTCCTCGATGTAGATCTCCTTCACGCCCAGCGCCTGGGCCTTGGCACGCGCCGGCTCGACTTCCTCGCCCTGACCGATGTCGGCGGTAAAGGTCACGACTTCGCAGTTGTAGGTTTCCTGCAACCACTTGACGATGACGGACGTGTCCAGGCCGCCGGAATAGGCAAGCACGACCTTCTTGACATCGGACATTCGGGGGCTCCTCTCAGGTAAACGTCACAGAGCGAGCAGTATAGCGTGGCTGCCGGCCGGCGAATACCGGCGACAGGACGTATCGCAGCCAAGCTGATAGACTTTTCGTCCATAACGCGACGGACTGGTCACGGCGGACCAGCACCGAGACGAGACGACACGACGACAGCGACAGGCAGCGAGAGGGAAGTGATGAGGAGAGGCGCATGAGCGAGGCGATCACCCGCGAGTTGATGGCCCAGCGGTTTCGCAGTTTCCTGCCGGTAGTGGTCGACCTGGAAACCGGCGGTTTCAACGCCGAACGCGACGCCATTCTCGAGATCGCCGCGGTGACGCTGACGATGGATCCGGAAGGCAACCTGATGCCCGACGCTACCTACGCCTACCATGTGCAGCCTTTCTCCGGTGCCAACGTGGAACAGTCGGCGCTCGATTTCACCGGCATCAAGCTCGACGACCCGCTGCGCCAGAAGATCGCACTTTCCGAGGCCGAGGCACTGGGCGAGATCTTTCGCCCGGTACGCAAGGCGATCAAGTCCCACGGCTGCACCCGCGCCGTGCTGGTGGGCCACAACGCCGCCTTCGACCACGGCTTCCTCAATGCCGCGGTCAACCGCTGTGGCATCAAGCGCAACCCCTTCCACCCTTTCTCCAGCTTCGACACCGCCAGTCTCTCGGGACTGGTCTACGGCCAGACGGTTCTGGCCCGAGCCTGTCGTGCGGCGGGCATCCCCTTCGACAACCAGGAAGCGCACTCGGCACGCTACGATACCGAGCGTACCGCCGAGCTGTTCTGCGCCATCGTCAACCGCTACAAGGACCTGGGCGGCTGGGCGCTGGCGCAGCGTGAGCAGGGGCTCGAGGAGCTCTGACGCCTGCTACAGGGCTCTCGGTGCTACAGGGGACTCTCAGTGACGGGGCTCCTGCTCCCAGCCGGCGGGCATGTCGAGGTCATCCTCACCATCCGCCGAGCCGCCCACGCCGGGCTTGTCGATGATCTGTATGGAGCTGGCTTGTAGCCCCTCGTCGCCTTCGTTGGGCTCGAAACGTACTCGGGTGCCCACGGTCAGCCGGTCGAAGTCGCCGTGCAGCACTGCATTGCGGTGAAAGTAATATTCCTGGCCGCTGACGCTCTTGAGAAAACCGTAGCCATCCTTCTCGAACATGCGTACTACCGTCGCCACCGGTGGCAGCGGCTCGTCGTTGTGCTGCTTGACCTTGCCGTCTCGCTTGGCGGTCTGCTTCTTGAGCTGCTTCTCCATCGCTTCGAAGGCGTTGCGAATGATGGGGCGAAGCTGGACCTGGGGGTCGGTCACCTTGTCGCTCTTCTCGGCCACGAGTTCGCCCTTGGCCGGCAAGGTCACCTCGACCTGGGCTCGATAGGGGTTGCCCGTTTTATGAGGGTTCTGGGTCTGCTCGATGGTGACGCGACAGGAGACGATGTCCTTGCTGAAGTGTTCGAGCTTGGCCACGCGAGAGCGCACGTACTCATCGATCCACGCCGAGCGCGTGACATGCTGGTAGGTGATTTCCAATGGCGTTTGCATGCTTCCTCCCTGTCGTTTCAGGAGGCGGCGAACGCAGACCCGGCGCTGTTCGCCTTGCGTTCGAAGCCACCTGCTGCCTGAATCCATTTCGGGCCTTGTCCCGTTCAGCGTGGTAGTGGGGCCGAAAGATTTCAATCGACTCTGCTCTGGGTTTTGGTAACTCGAAGTAAGCGAACAAGCACCTGCCCAATAGCGACAAGGCCCACGAGCCGAAGCTCGTGGGCCTTGTCGTGCCCTGGAAAACGGGATCAGGCGTTGCCGCCTTCCTCGTTGGCGTTGGCCCGGGCCGCCGCGTCCTTGATCAGCTTTTCCAGCTCGCCGCTTTGATACATCTCGGTGACGATGTCGCAGCCGCCCACCAGTTCGCCCTCGACCCACAGTTGGGGGAAGGTCGGCCAGTTGGCATACTTGGGCAGCTCGGCGCGAATGTCGGGGTTGTCCAGCACGTTGACGAAGGCGAAGCGCTCGCCACAGGACATCAGAGCCTGCACGGTCTGGGCGGAAAAGCCGCACTGCGGCAGTTGGGGCGTGCCCTTCATGTAGATCAGGATGGGGTTTTCGCTGATCTGGCGCTGAATGTTCTCGATGGTAGTGCTCATGTGCGCTCCCTGGTGGAAGATATGGTGGCCGAGGATGCTGGGTGGGAAATACCCGAGTGCAGCACTCAACCTCTTGCTCATGGCTCCATTCTACTGACGACGGGCGAATTGCGCATCCCCCGCAGGCTGGATAGGATGGTGGTTTTTTCGCGCGGAGAGATCGCCATGGCGACACGCCATTTCCTGACCCTGTTGGACCTGAGTCCCGACGAGCTGCACTACCTGATCCAGCGCGCCATCACGATCAAGAATCGCCTGCGCGCACAAGGGCCTGTCTACGCGCCGTTCACCAATCGCACGCTGGCGATGATCTTCGAGAAATCGTCGACGCGCACCCGGGTCTCGTTCGAAACCGCCATGGCGCACTTCGGTGGCCACGCGCTGTTCCTCTCGCCGCGCGACACTCAGCTCGGTCGCGGCGAGCCGATCGAGGACACGGCCAGGGTGCTCGCGGAGATGGTCGACATCGTCATGATTCGCACCTTCTCCCATGCCGGCCTCGAGACCTATGCCGCGGCAAGCTCGGTACCGGTGATCAATGCGCTCTCCGACGATTACCACCCCTGCCAGCTGCTGGCCGACGTGATGACCTGGACCGAACTGCGCGGCAGCGTGCGCGGCCGCACGGCGGTATGGATCGGCGACGGCAACAACATGTGCCACTCGTGGATCAATGCCGCGCGGCAGTTCGACTTCCAGCTGCGGATATGCTGCCCCGAGGGCTACGAGCCGCGCCAGGACATTCTCGCTGCCGCCGGCGACCGGGTCACTCTGTTGCGCGACCCTGCCGCAGCCGTGGCCGGTGCCGACCTGGTCACCACCGACGTGTGGGCCTCGATGGGCCAGGAAGAGGAACAGGCCAAGCGTGAAGCCGACTTCGCCGGCTTCCAGGTCAGCGAGGCGCTGCTCGACCAGGCCAAGCCGGATGTGCTCTTCCTGCACTGTCTGCCGGCCCATCGCGGTGAGGAGATCAGCGAGACGCTGCTCGACGATCCACGCGCCGTGGTCTGGCAGGAAGCCGGCAACCGCCTGCATGCCCAGAAGGCACTGATCGAATTCCTGCTGTTGGGTCGGGTCGATCACTGAGGGGGCTCGATGCCCCCTAGCTATCCCTCAGTTCCTGATGCAACAGCAGCTCGACGCGCCGGTTGGCGGCACGCCCCTGGATGGAGTCGTTGCTCTCCATGGGACGTGTGTCGGCATAGCCCACCGCTCTCAGCCGCTGGGTGGGCACCCCGAGCTCGGAGAGATAGCGCAGCACGGCGATCGCACGTGCTGAAGAGAGCTCCCAGTTGGAGGGAAACTGGGCAGTGGCGATGGGAATGTCGTCGGTATGTCCCTCGACCGAGATGTCCCCGTCGAATCTTTCCAGCGTTTCGCGCAAGCCGCTGAGGACCTCGCGCCCCTGTGCCGTCAGGGTGGCCTGGCCGCTGCTGAACAGCAGGTTGTCATCGATACGCAGGGTAATGCCGCGCTGCCCTTCGGCGACGCTGACGCCTTCGATGTTCAGGCTCGGCAAGCGTGGCTGCAACCCCTCATGCTGCGGCTTGAGCCCCGCTCCCGCCACCATGCGTGCCGCCGCCTCGGCCTGGGGCGTGATCGCCGTGGCCACCTCGCCGCCATGACGACTGCCCTGCACGGCCAGGCCGTTCCCGGCCAGCGAGAGCAGCAGCACGAACAGAGTGATCAGCAGCGTCAAGACGTCCAGGTAGCTGACCAGCCAGCTCTCTTCATCCCCTTCGCCGGTGGGCGGGGGATGCAGCACGTTGCGGGTGCTACGATCGAGCATTCTGCACCTGATCGTCGATAACGTCGCGCTTGGCCACGCTGGGATCGCGGATCTCGTCGTGATAGTTGGCCACAAAGGAGTTGAGGGTCTCCTCGATGAACGACGGCAGACGCCGCTTGGTGATGAGCGAGATGCCCTCGAGTACCATGTTCATGGCGATCAGGCGCTCTTCGGTGCGGCGCTCCAGCTTCACGGCGATCGGCTTGAACACCAGGTTGGCCAGCAGGATGCCGTAGAAGGTCGTCAGCAAGGCCACGGCCATACGCGGCCCGATCACGTGCAGGTCGCCGGACTCCATCACCTCGAGCATGTTGACCAACCCCACCAGGGTGCCGATCATGCCGAATGCCGGCGCATAGGTTGCCATGGTGCGAAATATCTGCGCCTCGGCGTGCTCGCGGGCCTTGAGCCGGGCAATGCGCCAGCGCAGCAGATCGAAGATCTCTTCTTCCTTGGTGTTGGCAATGACCAGGTGAATGCCGGTGCGCAGGAAGGGATTGCGCGCCTTCTCCAGCGCTGCCTCGACGGCCCTGACGTCGCCCTTGAACCACAGCCGCGAAATGTCGACCAGTTCCTTGATGTCGTCTCTTATGTAGGTGTTCTCGCGCCGAAACACCAGCCCCACCAAGCGCACCACCCTGACGACCTCCTTGAGGGGGTAGCTGATGAAGGTGGCCGCCATGGTGCCCGCCAGCACGATGGCCAACCCCGGCAGATTGAGAAAGCTCTGGGGCGATTCGGCAGTGAAGAACAAGACGCTGACGAGCAGCACGATGCTGGCAAACATGCCGATGATGGTCGAGGGGTTCATTCAGGCTCCTGAGATGCGCAGGCATCGAGTCTAACGAAAAATATCGGCAGCGATAGCGAGCGCTTTAGTTCGATACAGGGATTGCCCATGAACAATTGATACAGATCAATTTTTCCTGAGCGGCTAAAGTTCTCTCCAGCACTGCCGATAGGATGGACAGGTGGGCTTGACCGGTGACGATTCGACGAGACGGTGAGTGCACTGCACTGCCCAAACCCGCAGACGATACCGAACAGGCTCGGGAAGGAGTTGCCATGCATCGATGCGTTGAGAAGGAGGGACACTGCGAGCGCTGCGAAGGCGAGCTGCCCTTCGACTTCACCATGGCCTTCCAACCGATCGTCGATCTGACCTCGGTCAGGATCGTCACCTACGAGGCTCTGGTGAGGGGGCCCGCCGGTGAGTCTGCAGCCAGTATCCTGGCCAAGGTGACGCCCCGCCTGCTCTACCGCTTCGATCAGGCCTGCCGTATCCGCGCCATCGAGCTTGCCAGCCGGCTCGGCATGCGCGAGAGCCTGTCGATCAATTTTCTGCCTAATGCCGTTTACGAACCCCAGGCGTGCATTCAGGCAACGCTGGCCATTTCCCAGAAGGTTGGGTGGCCGACGGAGCGACTGGTGTTCGAGGTAACCGAGAGCGAAAAGGTGCAGGATCAGGAGCACTTGCGCAACATCATCGAAGCCTATCGCAGCATGGGCTTCACCACTGCCCTTGATGACTTCGGCAACGGTTTTGCCAATCTCGATCTGTTGACGGTACTGCACCCGGACCGGCTCAAGATAGACCGCGCCCTGGTGATGGGTTGTGATAGCGACGTTCGCCGACAGGCGATACTCAGAGCCCTCGTCAGCCTCGCCGGAGAGCTCGGTATCGACCTGATTGCCGAGGGCGTGGAAACCCGTGACGAGGCGCTGTGGCTCGGTCGCAACGGCATCCCGAAGCAACAGGGATTCTTCCATGCCCGCCCCGCCCTCGAGAGCCTCGCGCCGGACCTCACGTCCAGTCTCGCGGCGCTGCGCCAGGCATTGTAAAGGCTGCAATCGTAATAAAAGCGGTGCCGGAGCCGCCGTCATATCTGGAAACATGAGAACATACCTGGGTGTTGCAACACTCAGCAGGGAGCCAAGCCACATGCCCGAGCAAAGGGGTACAGAGCCTTTCACCATCGCTCTCCATCCGGTTCACGATGCCAGCCACCATCATGTGGCGGATCGTCTCGTCTACACCCGGCGCAGCGACGCCGAGGATGAGGCCGAGGATCTCATGTCCGCTACCGCCCGGGCCCTGGCCAGCGCCGTCTACGAGCTTGGCGATGCCGGACTGTTGGGTGACAGGACGCTGTTCGTCGACCTACCCCTGGAATGGCTCGATCGCCCCGAACTGCTGCCCACCCCGGCGCCGCGGCTGGCGCTTGGCGTTGCCGAGGCCCGTACGCTGGATAGCGAGCTGCTCGGGCGTCTGGACGACATTCGCGAGCGAGGCTATCGGGTCATCGTGCCTTCTCGGTTGTTCAAGCAAGATCCCGAGGAGTTGCTTGGCCGCTGTGACATCATACAGCTGACCTCACCCAACGAACTGGACGAAAAGACGCTGGAAAAGCTCCCGGCTCGCAATATCAAGCTGCTGGTCGAAAACCTCGACAGCCGCGAAGCCCTGGAGCGGTACCAGATGATGGGCTGCGATTACTACGACGGCGACTATCTGGCACGCCCCAGCTTCATTGCCTCGCCGTCCCGAGGACGCCACGGCAACCGCGCCGCCCAGATTCGCCTGATTCGCGCGCTCTACGAGGAAGACAGCAGTGACCTCAACCGGCTGCACGAGCTGGTGGTGCAAGTACCCCACCTGCATGTGGCGATTCTGCGTCGCGCCAACTCCACCTATTTCAACCGTGGCGGCAAGGCGGTCGATCTGCATCGCGCGGTACAGATCCTGGGGTTGATCGAACTGCGCCGGCTGATTCTGACCCTGACCCTGGCAAGCCTGCAGCCCTCGTCCCGCATCGTGCTGCGCATGGCGCTGATCCGCGCCTTCATGTGCCGCTATCTGGCGGCCCCCTTCCCCGCTCTCGATCCCGAGGATGCCTTCACCACCGGACTGTTCTCGATGATGGATGCCCTGCTCGAAGAGGATCGCAACACCTTGCTCGACCACCTGCCTCTAGGTGAATCGATCATCAATGCATTGAAGTATCGTAGCGGACCTCTCGGCGCCGTGCTGGTGCTGTGCGAGAACCACGAACGCCAGGTCGAGGAAGCCCTCGAAGAAGTGCCCGCCGACCGGCTGCACGGGTGCTACATGAACGCGCTGGCCAGCACCAAGGCGCTGATGGACAACCTCTAGGCTTGCGAGAGATGCCTGCCTGCGCCGTTGGCTTTGGGAAAACCTTTGGAAAAACCTAGGCGTCGCTGTCCGCCAAGCGTGCCCGCAACCGGCTTACCGCCTGGCTGTGCAGCTGGCACACTCGCGACTCGGTGACACCGAGCACGGCGCCGATCTCCTTCAGGTTGAGCTCTTCCTGGTAATAGAGTGCCATCAGCAGCTTTTCACGCTCGGGCAGTGCCTCGATGCCATCCACCAGTTGTTGGCGCCGCTCCTCGTCGATGAGTATGTGAAAAGGCGTGTCGAGCGAGGCGTCCTCGATGCCGGGCTCGGCGCCTTCCGACACGAGCACCTCGAAGGGCAGCAGGTGGCCACTGTTGGTATCGCTGAGCAGCTGGCGATACTCCTCGAGCTCCATGTCGAGCTCGGCGGCTATTTCAAGCTCTTCTGCCGGCCTGCCGAGCTTTTGCTCCAGACTGCGCACGGCCTCGTCGACCGCCCGGGCGTTACGCCTCACGCTGCGAGGAAGCCAGTCGCGGCTACGCAGCTCGTCCAGCATGGCGCCACGGATACGTTGGCTGGCAAAGGTAGCGAAGCTCGCACCCTGAGTGGCATCGAAGCGGCCCATCGCCTCGAGCAGCCCCACGGTGCCGGCCTGGATCAGGTCATCGAGTTCGATACTTGCCGGCAGTCGAACCTGCATGGACAGCGCCTGGCGCCTCACCAGCGGCAGGTACTCCTCCAGCAGGTCTGCCTGTGCGATCTTGCCTCGTGCTGTGTACATGCTCTTGCTCTCGCGGCTGACGGTTCCCTCGAGCGACGCCGATCGGCGCTCGACGGGTCAGGATCACTGCAGGTCGTCGTGATTCACTATCACCTGCAGCCCCTGCAGGGTCACGGCACGTTGCCCTCGCTCCTGCAGGGAAAACTGAAAGTTGAGTGGCGTATCGGCCGGCACGCCGGCCAGAGCCCCGGTCTGCCCTCGCGCCCCGGGCAGGGGAATGCAGTCCCCTGGGTGGCAGAGCCAGGCATTCACCTCCCTGCCGGCAGGCGCCTGAAACTGCCAGGCCACACGGCTCATCACCTGCCCGCGTGCCAGTTCGGGAGAAGGCGGCTGCAAGGCAGCGGACATGGCGGGTCGCTCGGCCATGGCGACCTGCACGGCAGGTGCCGTGGCCACCCAACTGCCGGCCGCCTGAGCCAGGCTCGCCCACAGCCCACCAACGGTCAGAAAACAGAATTGCCGCAGGCTGAACGGTTTCATCTCGCCAATACCAACAGTTCGATGTCGAAATACGCGTGCGCAACGTACTGGAGATTGCTCAACAGCCCCTGCCGCCCCACGCCCGGCGGATGTACGGCAATCAAGCGTCGCGGACCACCCTGCTCGGCGATCTGCTTGAGCATGCGATAGCCGCGGCGAAACGCCTCCAGGTCGTCGTCTATCCACAGTGCCCATTGAGACTGCTGTGCTGCCAGCAGCGACAGATGCGGGCTGGTGATCGGCAGCGCCACGATACGCCAGGTACCGGGATCGCCCACCCAGCGCCGTCCCTCCTGGGCCCAGCTCTCGAGCAGCTCGGTGACTCGCGCGGTATGGCGCTCGGCAGTGCCCGGCAACCCCAGCACCATCAGCGTCCGCTCCCGCGCACTGCCCGCTGACCGCGGCGGCACAGGCGCTGCCTTGGCAGCGGCAGGCTGGGCGCTGGCCCGCTTGGGCCGGGTATTCTCCGACTTGTTTCCCGTGGCCAGCTCGACCAGCATCTCGGCCACGTGTGTCGGGCACTCATCCTGCGTCGTTCCATTTGCCCATTGGCGCAAGCCTGCGGCCTGGTCCCATCCCATCTAGCCTGTCTCCCGTTCACCGAGGCCAAGGTGGCGAATGGCATCGCGCACCAGGAAAAGTTGTAGCAGAGACTCGAGCAGCGCCACGTCTCGGCGTCCGCGACGCCCACCGCCAAGACCCAGCAGCTCGGCTCTGAGATCCATGGCGGCTTCGTCTTCGGCAAGCTCGAGGTGGGCTGCCACCGTGGCCAGACCGCTGGCCATAAGCAAGCGGACATCGGCACGCAGGTCGCCAGCCTCGGTCGGCTCGAGACGCTGCCAGGCGCGGCGTGCGAGTTGCGGCAGCACATCGGCTTGCAGCAGCGCAAGCAGCAGCGGCTCGGGGTCGCGGCTCAGCCCGGCGGGTACTAACCAATAGCGTCTGGCCAGGGCCTTTCCGCTCTCTGCATCGCGAATCTCCCCAAACCAGGCCTGCGCGTCGAAGCCCGACCGCTCACGACGGCTGCCTTTGAAACTCACCTCTACCGGCAGCGTGGCGAGCATGAGGCGTGCAGGCGCGCCGCGGAAACGGCAGCGAACCTGACCGGCGGACTCGGCCATCGACTCCAGCGCAGCCAAGCTGTAACGCTCGCTCATATGCGCAACCCGCAAGCTGCCCCGAACCTGGCTGCACCAGGACAGGCCCTGACGCTCCAGCCAGTCGCCGGCCTCGGCATCGGGTGGCCCATTCATCAGATGCACACCGGCATCGTGGCGTTGCAACGCGCCTTCGAGACGGGCCTGTTGGCCCGCCACCTGGCGATGCTGCAACAGCGGCAGCGCCAGCCAGGTTCCTTGTGCATTCAGTGCCACGTCGGGCATCGCCCAGTGCTCGCCCGGAACGCGGCGCCGTTCGCTCCACAGCATGCCGTGGGCCTGGCCGGGTCGAGGGTGATCCGTCAGCAGCACATCGAGACGTTGCTGCTGCACGGAAGTCGGCAGACCCAGCAGATTCCATACGGCTTCCAGCCCGTCGAAGGCCGGTAAGCGCTGGCGCAACGCCTGCAGCACCGTTGCCAGGCGGCGCCCCTGCCCCAGCAGATTGCCGGCACCGCGCGAGGAGATGTCTGCGGCCGTCGGCGAGGTTGTGGAACGAGCCAGGGGCACACGATTGGCCAGACACTGCTCGATGAGCGAGACGGGCTCGGCCAGGGCCATGTCCTCCGGCACCCGCTGGCCGTGAGAGACGAACAGCAGTCGCAGCCCGTGGCGCATGACGATGTCCAGTACCGGGGCCAGTCTGCCCGCCTCGTCCAGCTTGGTGACGATGCAGTCATTGAGCTCGCCGCCGGCCGCCTGGGCCGCCTGACGATAGCGCACCACCACCTCTTCCAGGGTCTCCGGATTACTGGCAGCGTTGAGCAGCAACACCAGCCGCACCGAGGTGTTGCCGCCGCGCAGGTGACCGATCTGTTCGATCACGCGCTGATCGCGCTGGCTCATACCCACCGTGTCGATGATGACGCAGGACTTGCCCTTCATCCGCTCGAGCAGATCCGACACCGGCTGGTCGGCGTTGAGGGCGTACATGGGAACGTCGAGCAGCCGCGAATAGATACGCAACTGCTCATGGGCTCCGATACGGAAGCTGTCGGTGGTCACCAGAGCCACCGGCCGGGTGCCGTGGCGCATGACATAGCGTGCCGTCAGCTTGGCCGTGGTGGTGGTCTTGCCTACGCCGGTAGGGCCGATCAGCGCCACGATGCCGGCGCGATCCATGAAGGCGGCTTCGTCGTCCAGGCCTTCGAGTCGCTTGGACAGCTGACGTAAGAGCCAAGCCATGGCACGCTCGTCCAGCGCTTCGACACCAGCCAGCTCTTCCGGCAACGACGCGACGACCTCTTCGGCCAGCGCCGGGCTGAAACCCGCTTCGAGCATTGCCCGCACGAACTGCTCGCCGGCTGCGCCGCCCGTCTCCGGTCGGCTTCTCTCGCGCGCCAGCAGAGCGCGCATGTCACGCATCTCCTCGAGCAACCTGGCACTCATGGCCTCGAAGGCCTGTACCTGAGCCTGGGCCGGGTCTGCGCCGGTCGGCATCGCTTGGGCAGCGGGAGCCTCGGGCTCGGGCTGCTTTTGGCGAATCGCCTCGCTGGAAGTCGGCGTAGCCGACTCGGCCATCGCCAGGATCTCGACCCCCTGCTCGGTATGTCGATTGGCCAGAATCAACGCTTCGTCGCCAAGTGCGGCACGCACCTGACGCATGGCTTCGCGACTGTTGGCTCCCAGGAACCGCATCACACTCATCGCTTATCGACCTCCCACCAGCGTCGTGACGCGCAGCGTCCGATCATCGGGAATCTCCGCCTGCGACATGACCACCAGGTGACGCATGCGCCGACGCAGGAACCTGGCCAGCAGCGGTCTCAGGCTGTGCTGAACCACCAGTACCGGCGGCTCCCCGCTGGCCTCATGCCGCTCGACGGCCTGTTCGGCTTGACTCATCAGCGTTTCCGCCAGCCCAGGCTCGAGCGATCCGTTGCCGTTCATTGCCTGCATCAGTACCTGCTCGAGCTGGGCATCCAGGCCGATTACGTTCAGCGTATCGCGTCCTGGATACCACTGCTGAGTAATTGCTCGCCCGAGGGCAATGCGTACCAGCGCCGTCAGCTCGTTGGTGTCCTGCTGGTGCGGGGCATACTCGGCCAAAGTATCCAGTATGGTACGCATGTCGCGAATCGAAACATCCTCTTCCAGCAGATTCTGCAGAATACGCTGCAGCGCCGTCAGGTTGACGGCCTTGGGCACGACATCCTCGACCAGCGACTTCTGCTCCTCGCCCAGCTTGTCGAGCAGCTTCTGCACCTCCTGGCGGCCGAGCATCTCGGGCGCGTGACGATGCAGCAAATGATTGAGGTGGGTAGCGATCACCGTGCCCGCGTCGACCACGGTATAGCCGTACACCTGGGCGTGCTCGCGCTGACCCGCGTCGATCCAGATCGCCGGCAGACCGAATGCCGGGTCGGCGGTCGGCGTGCCCTGCAGTTGGCCGGTGACCTGACCGGGGTCGATGGCGAGCCACTGCCCGGGGAAGGCTTCGGCGCGGCCGATCTCGGCACCCTTCAGAGTAATCACATAAGTGTTGGCGCCCAGCTCCAGGTTGTCGCGAATGTGCACCACGGCGGGCAGGAACCCAACTTCCTGGGCGAATTTCTTGCGCACGCTCTTGATACGGCCCAGCAACTCGCCATCCTGACGCTGATCCACCAGCGGAATCAGCCGGTGGCCGACCTCTAGACCCAGCGTATCGACCAGTTGCACGTCGTCCCAACTGGCTTCGGGCGTCTCGGGTGGGGGGGGAGGCTCGGTATTGAGTTCTTGCTCGACCAGTTGCTGCTCCTTCTGACGTGTCAGCATCCAGGCCAGCCCGGCCAGCAGTCCGGTGAAGATCAGGAACACCAGGTTGGGCATGCCGGGCACCAGGCCCAGCAGACCCATGACCAGCGCTGCCAGCACCATGACCTGGGGATTGACGAACAGCTGGCTGATCATCTGCTGGCCGACGTCCTGCTCGGTATTGACACGCGACACGGTCACACCGGCTGCGGTGGAAATGATCAGGGCGGGAATTTGGGCCACCAGACCGTCGCCGATGGTCATCAGTGTGTAGGTCTTGGCGGCATCGCCGAAGCCCATGCCGTGCTGCAGCATGCCGATCAGCAGCCCGCCGATGATGTTGACCACCATGATCACCAGGCCGGCCATGGCATCGCCACGCACGAACTTGCTGGCCCCGTCCATGGAGCCATAGAAATCGGCTTCCTGGGCCACTTCGGCACGCCGCTTGCGTGCGTCCTCTTCGCCGATGAGGCCCGCGTTGAGGTCGGCATCGATGGCCATCTGCTTGCCGGGCATAGCGTCGAGCATGAAACGCGCGCCGACCTCGGCGATACGCCCCGCGCCCTTGGTGATGACCATGAAGTTGATGATGACGAGAATCAGGAACACCACCAGGCCCACGGCGAAGTTGCCGCCGATGAGGAACTGCCCGAAGGCCTCGATCACCTTACCTGCGGAATCGCCCCCCTGGTGACCTTCCATCAGGATGACCCGAGTCGAAGCCACGTTGAGCGACAGCCGCAGCAGCGTGGTGAAGAGAAGAATCGCCGGGAAAGCGGCAAAATCGAGCGGCTTCTGGGTGAACATGCTGACCAGCAGCACCATCACGGCCAGCGCAATATTGAAGGTGAACAGCAGGTCGAGCGCAAAGGGCGGCAGCGGCACGATCATCATGCCGAGGATCATGATGATCAGGATCGGACCGGCCAGCAGCTTCATGCGCACGTCACCCATCCAGTCGCGACGCCCAATGAGATGACTCAGGGATTTCATCGACGCGCTCCACCGGGCGCGGACGGCCCCGGCTCAGTGACCCCATCGGGTATATCGGCAGCCGGCACGGCCAGGCTCTCCGGGATGGGCAAGTCTTCGGGTGTAGGCGGCACCTCTCCCCCCTCTTGGGTAACGTGCTTGAGACGGAAGGCCCAGGCCAGCACTTCCGCCACGGCGGTATACAGATCCAGCGGAATCTCGCGGTCCAGATCGACGTGATGATACAGCGCCCGCGCCAGCGGTGGGGCCTGCAGCAGCGGAACGCCAGCTTCCTCGCCCAGCTCACGGATACGTGCCGCCACCATGTCGGCCCCCTTGGCCACTACGCGGGGAGCCCCCATGCGCATCTCGTCATACTGCAACGCCACGGCATAGTGAGTAGGATTGGTGATAATCACGTCAGCCTCCGGTACCTTGCTCATCATGCGGCTGCGCGCCATCGCCTGCTGTTGAGAGCGAATCCGCGCCTTGACGTGCGGGTCCCCCTCCGACTCTTTATGCTCACGCTTGACCTCATCCTTGGACATGCGCAGCTTCTTGGCATGACTCCACAGCTGGTAGGGCAAGTCGATCAAAATCACCACCAGCAGGGTCAGCACCATCAGTCCGCAGGCCTGGGCAGCCATCATCAACGCTCGGGCCAACGCCTGGGTGGTCGGCTGGTCCATCAACGACAGGTATTCGCCGCGGTTGAAGTAGAGGTAAGCCATGCCCACCCCGCCTATCAGCGTCGACTTGGCCACCGCCTTGAACAGCTCGACCAGCGCCTGGGTGCCGAACATGCGCTTCAGCCCCTTGAAGGGGTTGAGCTTCGACATCTGAGGCTTGAGCGACTTGGCCGAGATCAGCCAGCCGCCCAGCAGCGCCGGCGCGACCAGGTCCACCACCGTCAACAAGAGGAACAGCGGCAGCATGGTCAGCAGAGTGCGAGTCCCCAGGTCGAGCACGTTGCTCAACATGGGGCCGGTCTCGAAGGCTTGACGACGTTCGAACAGAAAGGCCTGCTCCATGACCAACCCGAGCTGATCGTAGAGCAGCGCCCCCATCGACCACATGCCGACCACGCCACCCAACAGCAACATGAACGTGGTCAGCTCTCGGGAGCGGGCGACCTGGCCTTCCTCGCGCGCCTTCTCGAGGCGTCGAGGCGTGGCCTCTTCGGTCTTCTCCTGATCACTGCTCTGGTCGGCCATGGCTCCCGCACACTTTTCCGCACGGTGGCCATTGTGGCGTCAACGAGGGGATGGCGATACGCCAAAAAGCGCCAATGATCGTGGCTTTATCGACCACGACCCTCGGCGCCAGGAAGGTAGTGCAGTTTTCGGACTACTACGGAAAGGCGTTGGCAGGATGCTGAGTGGCGCTCAGAAGCCGAGCTGATCGAGCAGATCGTCCACCTGATCCTGATTGGTGACCACATCGGCGCCAGGCTTGATCTGCGGGCCATTCTTGAGCCCCTCTTCCCGTCGCCGCGCATCGTTCTCCCACTGGTCGTTGGCCTTACGCTGCATGCTCTCACGTGCCATTTCCTCGGGCACGTTGTCGATCAGCACCTGAACCAGTTGATGCTCGATCTCACGAATCACGTCCATCATCTTCTTGATCACCTGGCCGGTCAGGTCCTGGAAGTCCTGGGCCATCATGATCTCGAGCAGCTCCTTCTGGGTGGCCTGGGTCTTGTCGGGCACCTCGGCCAGATAGGAGCGCGTATCCTTGACCAGCTCGCGCGCTTCGTCGAGTTCCTTGGGCTCGGCGAACCACTCTGCCCAGCGCTTGTCCAGCGACTCGGCGCCGCTGCTGATCGAGTCCTGCAGGGGCTGGGCACGATCGATGGCATTAAGAGCACGCTCGGCCGCCTGCTCGGTCATGGTAGCGACGTAATTGAGCCGGTCCCTTGCATCGGGGATGGCTTCGGCCGCCTTCTCGATCTCCTTGTCCAGCCCCAGCTCGCGCATGCTTTCCCGCAGCATGCGAGTCAGCTGGCCGATCCGCTGGACCAGGTCCTCACCGGCAGCACCGGGCGACTCGTTTGCGCTCATCTTGTTGCCTCCTTCGCAAGCAGGACTGGCCAGCCGGCGTCACTTGCCCAGTTTTTCGAAAATCTTGTTGAGTTTCTCTTCCAGCGTGGCGGCGGTGAAAGGCTTCACCACGTAACCGCTGGCACCTGCCTGGGCTGCCGCGATGATGTTCTCCTTCTTGGCCTCGGCGGTGACCATCAGCACGGGCAGGTCCTTGAGCGCGGCATCGGCGCGAATCTGCTTGAGCATCTCCAGGCCGTCGAGATTCGGCATGTTCCAGTCGGACACCACGAACTCGAACGAACCGGCGCGCAGCTTGCTCAGCGCCTCCTGGCCATCTTCGGCCTCTTCGACGTTGGTGTAACCGAGCTCCTTGAGCAGGCTCCGAACGATCCGACGCATGGTCGGAAAGTCGTCTACCACGAGAAAGCTCATGTTCTTATCGGCCATCGGGATTCCTCTCTTCTATCCAGGCAATGATCCATGACCGACGGCCGCCCAAGTGCCGTCGGGATTCGTTTGCGCTACTCAGAACTCTTCCCAGTCACCCTCGGCCACCGCCTCTTTGCGGCGCTTGCGGCTGGGCTTGGGGTCGATCTCGGCCGGTACTCGCGACGCATTGCGCGGCGAGGCGCCCGGTTCGGCCAGGGCAGGTACGCCGGCGCGCTTTGTCAAGGCCTCGCCGCCGGCATCCGCCTTGGCTTCGGACTTCACGTCGCCAGACAAACGGAACACGGCCACGGCCTGCTCCAGGCGATTCGCCTGCTCCTCCAGCGAGGCGGCGGCTGCCGTCGCCTGCTGCACCAGCGAGGCGTTCTGTTGGGTCACCTGGTCCATCTGACCCACCGCCTGGCTCACCTGCTCGATACCGTCGCTCTGCTCCTGGGAGGCAGCGGAGATCTCATCCATGATATCGGTGACCCGACGCACGGCCTTGACCACCTCATCCATGGTTTCACCGGCCTGCTCGGCCAGCAGCGACCCCTCCTTGACCTGAGCCACCGAACCATCGATGAGCTCCTTGATCTCCTTGGCCGCCGTGGCGCTGCGGCTGGCCAGATTACGCACCTCACCGGCCACCACGGCAAAACCGCGACCCTGCTCACCGGCACGCGCCGCTTCCACCGAGGCGTTCAGCGCCAGAATGTTGGTCTGAAAGGCGATGGAGTCGATGACACTGGTGATATCGCTGATCTTCTGCGAGCTGGCCGAGATACCGCCCATGGTCTTGACCACGCGATCCACCACTTCGCCGCCCCGCTCCGCCGTGGTCGAGGCATCCAGTGCCAGGCCGCTGGCCTGACGCGCGTTGTCGGCATTCTGGCGCACCGTGGCGGTGATCTCTTCCATGCTGGAAGCCGTCTCCTCAAGTGAAGCCGCCTGCTGCCTGCTGCTCGGTGCGCGAAGAGAGGTCGGCATTGCCGCTGGCAATTTCGCGCGTACCGACATGAATCGAGCTGCTGCCGTCTCGAACCTGGGCGACGATACGCGTCAGGCTCTGCTGCATGTTGCGCATGGCATTGAAGAGCTTGCCGATCTCATTGCGGCTGCCCTCGGGTATTCTGGCCGTCAAATCGGCCTTGGCGATGGCCTGCAGGTGCTTGACCGCCGAGTTGAGCGGCCGGATCACCGTGCTGCGCAGCCCCACGTAGACCAGCACCAGTACCAGCAGCGCCAGCAGCACAGCGCTCAGGGTGATGAAAACGAAGCGCTTCGACTGCGTCTGAAAATCGCCGGTCATGGCCTGAGCGTTGCCAAAGGCATACTGAACGAATTCAGTCATGCTAGCGTCAAGCATAGTACTCGGCTCAATTAGCTCGTCGCGAAGATTGCCGAACCCAGGAGTATTCAGCTCATCCAAAGCAGTGTGCTGTTGTCGTACCAGGCCCAACACCGTACCGAAACTCTGCTCAATGCGCTGCGCCATCGCGGTAGCACGCTCTGACTTGGGCGCGGCCACGAAGTTTGAAAAATGCATATCCGCAGATTCCATGCGATCTGCAGCAATATCGAGCCTTTGGTTGGCCTCCGCCATGCGGCCCAGCATGATCTGGTTGGATGCGATTTCGAGGTTCACTCGCGCCACGTTGAGCAGCGCATCGGCACGATTGATCTCGTTGAGCTGCTGAACGTTGATGCGCTCGAGATCGGCCATGATCCGAGTGGCCTGTCGATCCGACATGAACGAAAGCAGTGCCACCACGCCGATCAGGACGGCAAAGCAGACCAGAACGGCAATCATGGAAGCATGAATGCTGATGTTGCGTAAAATGCGGCTCATTTCGGCGTTCCTCGCGATAATGACAGGCAGAAGTCCTGTTTCTTGTTGTTGTTCTTGGTGAAAACTAAAAGGTCAGACACGTTGGGCGCGACCGGAGGCCGCCACCAACGCCATCAGGCGTTCAGGTATCTCGTCGAGATCCACCACCTCCACGGCCCCACCCAGCGCGATGGCTTCTCGCGGCATGCCAAAGACCACGCAGCTCGCTTCGTCCTGTGCCAGGGTGGCCGAGCCCGCCTGCCGCATCTCCAGCAGGCCGACGGCACCATCCTTGCCCATGCCGGTGAGGATCACGCCGATGGCGTTGCGCCCGGCCTGAGTGGCGGCGGAATGGAACAGCACGTCCACCGACGGCCGGTGGCGATTGACCGGCGGACCGTCGTCGAGTCTGGCGACGTAGTTCGCCCCGCTCCGCGCCAGCTTGAGATGCGCATCTCCCGGAGCGATATAGGCATGCCCAGGCAGCACACGCTCACCGTCGCTGGCTTCCTTCACGGTAATGCTGCACAGGCGGTTGAGCCGCTCGGCGAAAGAGCGGGTGAAGCCACCGGGCATGTGTTGAGTGATCAGAATGGCCGGGCTGTTGGCCGGTAGCGGCTCGAGCACGGCACGAATCGCCTCCGTGCCGCCGGTGGAGGCGCCGATGATGATCAGTTTTTCACTCGATACCAGGGGCGCCTTGAGTGCTGCACGCGGTGCAGCCTGAGCCTGGCGCGCCTGACGCGGTCGCGACTTGGCGGCAGCGCGAATCTTCTCGGCGATGTCGTTGGCGTACTCCAGCATGCCGCTGCGAATGCCCAGCGACGGCTTGGCAACGAAATCGAGCGCTCCCAGCTCCAGGGCACGCAATGTGATTTCGGAACCGGCCTGGGTCAGGGAAGAGACCATCAGTACCGGCATCGGGCGCAGACGCATGAGACGCTCGAGAAAATCCAGGCCGTCCATGCGCGGCATCTCGACGTCGAGCGTCAGGACATCGGGGTTGTGCTGCTTGATGAGATCGCGCGCGACCAGTGGATCCGGCGCCACGGCCACCACTTCCATGTCCGGCTGCGAGTTGATGATCTCGCTGAGCAGATCACGAATCAGCGCCGAATCATCAACGCACAACACCTTGATCCTGTTCGATCCCAAGGCCAATCTCCTGTCACGTAGGGGAGTCTTTGCGACCCGCAGCAAAGGGCATGCCTCATTGATCGGCACGGCAACCAAAAACTTTAGGCTTTATCCGAAAACTGACCGAGTACGGGCACTTGCTAGGCCAGGGTGTAAACGGTTTGCCCACGCAGGCGAAACACCTTGCTGATGTATGAGAAGTTTTCGGAGTGGCCGGCAAACAGCAGGCCATCGGGCTTGAGCAAGGGGGCGAAGCGTTCGAGGATGCGTGCCTGGGTCTGCTTGTCGAAGTAGATCATCACGTTACGACAGAAGATGGCGTCGAAAGGCCCCTTGATCGGCCATTGAGGAGCCAGCAGGTTCATGTGCAGAAACTCCACCATGGACGAGACTTCCGGGCGCACCCTGGCCAGCCCTTCATGCTGCCCCCGCCCTTTCTGGAAAAAGCGCCTCACCCGTTCATCGTCGAGTTTGCGCACCTGCTCGATGGGATAGACCCCGGCCCGGGCACGGGCCAAGGCCTCGGTATCGATGTCGGTCGCCACTACACGCGCTTCGGTTGCTCGTGCACCCAGGCTCTCGTGCAACGTCATGGCGATGGAGTAGGGCTCCTCGCCGGTGGAAGCCGCCGCGCTCCAGATACGCACCGGCCCCTTGGCCTTGCCGACGTGCTCGGCCAGCAGCGGGAAGTGGTGCATCTCGCGGAAGAAGGCGGTCAGGTTGGTGGTCAAGGCATTGGTGAATGCCTCCCACTCCCGCGCATCGGGTTGGCGTGCCAGTCTTTCCAGGTAGTCGCTGAAGCGGGTCAGACCATGATGGCGCAAGCGCTTGGCCAGACGACTGTAGACCATTTCACGCTTGTGCTCCGCCAGCACGATACCGGCCCGCTGATAGATCAACTGGCGAATCTTGGCGAAGTCTTCATCGGTCAGCACCAGGTCACGCTCCAGGTGACCCAGCCCTGACCATTGCCCCGGTTCGTTACCGGGCGCCCGAAACTGTGTCAAAACGTTTCCCACTCCTCATCGGCGGCCGCTTTACTCGGCTTGACGGCGGCCTGCTTCCTGGGAAGCGGGTCGTGCGACAAAGCGGGGGCGGCACTCGTTCGTTCGGTCCGTATATCTAAGGAATGTTTCTGCTGTGGGTTCGGCACCTGCTCAGGGCCGGCTCCACGCAAGCGGAACACGCGGATGGCACGGGCCAACAGTTCGGCCTGGTGCTGCAGGTCGCTGGCGGCCCGCGCACTCTGCTGCACGCGCTCGGCGTTCTGCTGCGTGACCTGATCCATCTCGGTAATGGCCTGGTTTATCTGGCCAATCCCGCTGCTCTGCTCTTCCGAGGCGGCAGTGATCTCACCCATGATGTCGTTGACCCGCTGCGAGGCCGCCACCACTTCGGCCATCGCCTGCTCGGCCCGCTGCACCTGGCTGGCGCCTTCGTGAATCTCACTGGCCGAACCGTCGATCAACTGGCGAATCTCCTTGGCGGCCTCCGCGCTGCGCCCGGCCAGGTTGCGCACCTCACCGGCGACTACCGCGAAGCCGCGGCCCTGCTCGCCCGCGCGCGCCGCTTCCACCGAGGCATTCAGCGCCAGGATGTTGGTCTGGAAGGCGATGGAGTCGATCACGTTGATGATGTCCTTCATCTTCTCCGCACCGGCCGTGATGCGCCCCATGGTTTGTACCACGCCGTGCATCAGCTCGCCGGTGTCACGCACGCGGCTGGCATTGTCCAGCGCCAGCCCACTGGCCTGACGAGCGTTGTCGGTATTCTGCTGCACCGTGGTGGTCATCTCCTCCATGCTGGAGGCGGTCTGCTGCAGCGAGGCGGCCTGCTGTTCGGTGCGCGCGGAAAGGTCCTCGTTGCCCTGGGCGATGGAGCGCGATGCCGGCGTCACCACATCGATACCCTGCTGCACGCTGGCCGTGGTGCTGTAAAGACTCTTGCGCATGGTATTGAGCGCCCCAAGCAGCACGCCAATCTCGTCACGGGTGCGGTCCGGTGAGCGCACCGCCAGATTGCCCGAAGCCACCTGCAGAGTGAAATCGACGGCACGGCGCACCGGCCGCGTAATCGCGCGCAGGGTCCAGATACCAAGCAGGATCAAGAACAGGATGCCCACGGAAAGCGCCGCGATCTGGCCGGTCAGCATCATCTGCTGACCGCGCTCAGCTTCGACGGCCAGCTGATTGGCATAGTCGAGCTTGCCGGCAATCAAGGTGTTGATGCTGCCGCCGATGGCATCGACTTCCCCTCGCAGCACGTCGTTGTAGGCTTCATAGGCAGCAAAGCCACTGCCGTCGATCAGTGCCTGCAGGGTCGGACGGATACCGTCGTCGATGGCGACATCGAGCTGCGCATTCAGTGCCGCCACTTCGCTGCGTGTCACATCCTCCCCATCAAGGAAGCTCACCCATGACGCCCTGATTCGCTCGACGACAATCTCCGCCTCGTCGGAAAGCTCGTGAATCTGCTCCAGGCGCAGCGCCCTGGGATTGCGCACTGGGCGCTCCAGGTCGATCATCAATTGGCTGAGCAATTGATCGATGCGCTGCAGGTCGGCAATGTCCTGAACGCCGTTATTGTTCAGCTCGGCAACCCGGTCTCCCGACACCTTGAGGCCGTATAGCCCCACCGCACCGCTGAGCAACAGCAGCAGTACCGGTACCACGGTCAGCATGACCAACTTGGCACGGATGGTGTGCACATTGAGCCGTGCCAGCGCTGCCATCGGCCCGCGACGCACCAGACGTCCTTGCTTGAACGTCAGCTTGCCGCGTCCTTCCCGCAGCTGGGCGTAGGCTCTCTCCGCCGCTTCCGCGGCGGTCGCCTCGGCGCGTGTCCGCACCGAGGTATAGCCCAGGCACTTGCCCTCCTCGAGAATCGGCGTGACCGTGGCCTGTACCCAGTAGTGATCGCCATTCTTGCGCCGGTTCTTGATCACTCCCTGCCAGGTGTCGCCGCGCTTCACGGTCTTCCATAGATCGGCGAAGGCCTCCTGAGGCATGTCGGGATGGCGAATGAGATTGTGGGGCGACCCGATCAGCTCCTCATGGGAGTACCCGCTCACCTCCACGAAGGCGGAGTTGGCGTAGGTGATACGCCCCTCCAGATCCGTGCGAGTGATGAGCAGGTGCTGATCGTCCAGCTTGTATTCCCGCTGTGTCACCGGTTGATTGTCGCGCATAGTTATTATCCTTCACCGCCTCGTGTGAGTCCCCGACTAGAACGTTTCCCACTCCTCCTCGGCCGCCGACCGGTTACCGGTCGAAGCTCGCCTGGTGGGGAGAGGGTCATGCTGCAAGGCTGGCGCATGTGCCGGCTTTCTTTGTGTACCGGCTCGATCAAGCGTCTCTGCTTCCTGGTTACCCGAGTGGCTCGGCACCTTTTCGGGCCCAGCCCCCTGCAAGCGGAACACGCGGATGGCACGGGCCAGCAGTTCGGCCTGGTGCTGCAGATCGCTGGCGGCCCGCGCACTCTGCTGCACGCGCTCGGCGTTCTGCTGCGTGACCTGATCCATCTCGGTGATGGCCTGATTGATCTGGCCGATACCGCTGCTCTGCTCTTCCGAGGCGGCGGTGATCTCGCCCATGATGTCGTTGACCCGCTGCGAGGCCGCCACCACTTCGGCCATCGCCTGCTCGGCCCGCTGCACCTGGCTGGCACCTTCGTGAATCTCGCTGGCCGAACCGTCGATCAACTGGCGAATCTCCTTGGCGGCCTCCGCGCTGCGCCCGGCCAGGTTGCGCACCTCACCGGCCACCACCGCGAAACCACGCCCCTGCTCGCCCGCCCGCGCCGCTTCCACAGAGGCATTCAGCGCCAGGATGTTGGTCTGGAAGGCGATGGAGTCGATCACGTTGATGATGTCCTTCATCTTCTCCGCGCCGGCGGTGATGCGCCCCATGGTCTGTACCACGCCGTGCATCAGCTCGCCGGTGTCGCGCACGCGGCTGGCATTGTCCAGCGCCAGCCCGCTGGCCTGACGGGCGTTGTCGGTGTTCTGCTGCACCGTCGTGGTCATCTCTTCCATGCTGGAGGCGGTCTGCTGCAGCGAGGCGGCCTGCTGTTCGGTGCGTGCGGAAAGGTCCTCGTTACCCTGAGCGATGGAGCGCGATGCCGGCGTTACCACGTCGATGCCCTGCTGCACGCTGGCCGTGGTGCTGTAAAGGCTCTTGCGCATGGTATCCAGCGAACCCAGCAGCTCGCCGATTTCATCGCGGCTCTGCTTGGGCGTACGCACCGCCAGGTTGCCCGACGCAATCTGCAGGCTGAAATCGATGGCACGTCGCACCGGCCGTGTGATGGCACGCATGATCCACACGCTGATCAACAGCAGCAGCAGGAAGCCAATGGCCAGGAAGGTCAGTTGCCCGAACAGCATCTGCTGCTGACCGCGCTTGGCCTCCGCCGCCATGCTCAGCGCCGCGACCCGCTGCTGCTCGACCAGCTGATTGACCATGGACGAGAGCGCATCGGCACTGTCACGCAGCTCTGCCGTATTGTTGTTCAGCGCCATCATGGCGTCGAAAGCCTCCGGCCCACCCAGCGCTTCCGCCATGGGCACCAGGCCCTCCTGCATGTAGCTCGTCAGCGCGGCATCGAACTCCATGGCGACCGGCGTCTGGTTGACGTCCCGCGCCAGAAACTCCTGCCACAATGCTTCCAGACTGTCCCTGCCGGCCAATAGCGATTCGGCGATCTCGTGACGTATGTTGAGCAGCGCCATTCGCTCCTGTCCGTAGAGCCGCTGCGGTGCGTCTGAAATCGTCTGATCGAGCTGCTGCAGACGAATCACGTCCTGCAAGCCATCGCGGTTGAGCTCGGCCAGGCGTTCCCCAGAGACTTGAAGTCCGTAGAGACCGACACCGGCGCTGATGGTGAGCAGCAGCAGCGCGAAAAACGTCAGCAAGGAGAGGCGTGCGCGTATACTGTGCAGATTGGTACGTGCCAGCCATCCCAGCGGCCCGCGACGTATCACCTGCCCTTGGCGAATGGCGAGGCCTGAGCGTCCTGCCCTGATTCGCTCATAGGCGCGCCCTGTCGCCTCGGCAACGCTGGGCTCAACGGCGGTACGCACCGAGGTATAGCCGAGGCACTGCCCATTCTCGACGATCGGCGTGACCGTGGCATTGACCCAGTAGTGATCGCCATTCTTGCGCCGGTTCTTGACCACACCCTGCCAGGAATCGCCGCGCTTGATTGCCTGCCACAGGTCGGCAAAAGCTTCGGGTGGCATGTCGGGATGGCGAATGATGTTGTGGTTCGAACCGATCAGCTCGGCGTGCTCGAAGCCGCTGACCTCGACGAACGCAGCGTTGGCATAGGTGATCCGGCCATCGAGATCGGTCCGCGTGATCAGCAGATGCTGATCGTTCAGCTTGTATTCCCGCTGCGTAACCGGTTGGTTATTGCGCATGTATTATTCCCCTAACTACCGCGTTTCATCAGGAAGCGAAGTAGCGACGCGAGCGTCTCCGCTTACTTGGGGCATCCAGGCCTCAGAACGAAGCCCACTGCTCCTCTTCTTTTTCATTACGCTCTTTTTCATTCCGCTTGGCACTCGGCGCTGTTGCTTGTGCACCGTGGCGCTTGGTTGGCAGCGGATCTTGCGCCAGCCTGGCGACGCGCGAGCTGCCGCCAGCGGGGCGCGCAGCACGTGCTTGCCCTGCGTTGCCGGCCTGCCCAGCCAGACGGAAGCGCAGTACGGCTTCCCGCAGGCGAGCCGCCTCGGCTTCGAGCTGAGTCGCTGCCGTCGCCGCCTGCTGTACCAGCGCGGCGTTCTGCTGGGTGACCTGATCCATCTGGGTCACGGCCTGGTTGACCTGCCCGATACCGTTGCTCTGCTCCAGCGAGGCCGAAGCGATCTCGTCCATGATGTCGCTCACCCGCTGCACGGCGGCAACGATCTCGCTCATGGTCTGACCCGCCTTGTCGACACGCGCCGTGCCGACGTCGACCTTTTCCAGCGAAGCCGCGATCAACGTGCGAATTTCCCCCGCCGCCGCGGCACTGCGCCCTGCCAGGCTGCGCACTTCCTGGGCCACCACGGCAAAGCCGCGGCCATGCTCACCGGCACGTGCGGCTTCCACCGAGGCATTCAGCGCCAGGATATTGGTCTGGAAGGCAATGCTATCGATCACGCCAACGATGTCGGACATCTTGTGCGAACTTTCGCTGATGTCATGCATGGTCGAAACGACCTCGCCGACCACCTCGCCACCTTGAGCCGCGGTGCGCGAAGCCTCGGCCGCCAACTGACTGGCCTGACGTGCATTGTCGGCGTTCTGCTCCACGGTGGAAGCCAGTTCCTCCATGCTCGAGGCAGTCTCGGCCAACGAAGCGGCCTGCTGCTCGGTCCGCGACGATAGCTCGCCGTTGCCCTCGGCAATGTCCTGGGCACCGACGTAGATGCCTTCGCTGCTGCTGCGCACCGTGCCGACGGTCTCGGAGAGCCCATCCTGCATGTGCCTGAGCGAGGTGAAGAGCCGACCGATCTCGTTGTTGCCGCGATTCTCCACCGGTTGGGAGAGATCGCCCTTGGCCAGGCCTTCGAAGTACTCCACCAGACGTGCTAGCGGCTTCAGCACGTTGACGCTGATGCCCCACACGACGATGACCATGACGAATAACGAGCCGGCCAGTACGGCAACGATGGCCAAGCGCATTAATCTAGACATCGTCTCGAACGCAGCCTGATAAGCGGCGCCCGACTCCCCGGCATGCGGTGCCATGGCCGCGACGGCGGCAGCACTCTGCTGCAAGGCATAGAGCCCGAGGCCGCTCAGCACGACGATCATGCCGCCGAAAAAGAGCAACACCAGAAACCAACTGGCCCTGACCGTCAGGTTATCGAGTAGCTTCACGTCTCTCCCCCTGGCAATTACCGGCGAGCAAGCCGCCGGTAATGGTGATATCGGCTTGTCCGTCAGAAACTTGACGGTCTCACTCGGCGACGCTCTCGACCAGCTCCATCTCGTCGCTGGTGAGCAGCTTGTCGATGTCGACGATGACCAGCATGCGATCGTCGAGACTGCCCAGGCCGCTGAGGAAATCCGATGACAAGGTGACGCCGAATTCGGGTGCCGGCTTGATCTGGTCCGGAGAGAGCGTCATGACGTCGGAGACGCCATCCACCACGATGCCGACGACGCGATCTTCGACGTTCACCACGATCACCACGGTCTGGCCGCCGTACTCCACCTTGTCGAGGTGGAACTTGATACGCAGGTCGACGATAGGCACGATGACGCCGCGCAGGTTGGTCACCCCCTTGATGAAGTCCGGGGCGTTGGCGATGCGGGTCACGTTCTCGTAGCCGCGAATTTCCTGCACCTTGAGAATATCGATGGCGTATTCTTCCTCGCCCAGTGAGAACACCAGGAACTCACGGTTGTGGGCTTCAGCGGCGGCCAGTGCTGCATCATTCGTCTGGTTCATGATCAGGTCTCCAGCTCTTTGTCGGTGAGGGCTTCGAGTGCCGGTTTGCGCTCAGGCCGGCGTTTTTCCTTCTTTTCCCGGCTCAAGCGATGCAGGCCGGTGATGTCGAGAATCAGCGCCACGCTGCCATCGCCCAGGATGGTGGCGGCGGAGACGCCCGGCACCTTGCGGTAATTGGTTTCCAGGTTCTTGACGACCACCTGCTGCTGACCGACCAGGTCGTCCACCAGCAGGGCATAGCGGCGCCCTTCCCCCTGCACGATCACGGCGATGGTCTCGGTCAGTTCGGTCTTGGCCTTGGGCACGTCAAGGGCTTCATGCACCGCCACTACGGGCAGGTACTCGTCGCGCACCTTGAGCACCACATCGTCGCCGGCCATGGCATAGAGGTCCTCACGCGACGGCTGCAACGACTCGAGCACGGCAGAGAGCGGCAGTATGAACATCTCGTTGCCGACCTTGATCGACATACCGTCGAGAATCGCCAGCGTCAGCGGCAGGACGATACGAATGGTGGTGCCTTCACCCGGCCTGGACATGATCTGCACGTGCCCGCCCATGCCCTGGATGTTGCGCTTGACCACGTCCATGCCGACACCGCGCCCGGAGACATCGGTGACCTCCTTGGCGGTGGAGAACCCTGGCGCGAAGATGAGCTGCCACACCTCGTCATCGCTCATGGCGTCGCTGACCGGCAGGCCGTTCTCCCGCGCCTTGGCCAGCAGCCTGTCGCGATTGAGACCGGCGCCGTCGTCGATCACCTCGATGATGATGTTGCCGCCCTGATGCTTGGCCGAGAGCACCAGCTTGCCGGTACGCGGCTTGCCTGCCGCCTGGCGCACGTCGGGCGGCTCGATGCCATGATCGAGACTGTTGCGCACCAGGTGCGTCAGCGGGTCGATGATGCGCTCGGTGAGACTCTTGTCGAGTTCGGTGGACTCGCCTTCCGTGACCAGCTCGATCTCCTTGCCCAACTTGGCGGCGGTTTCGCGCACCACCCGCGGGAAGCGGCTGAAGATGAAATCCATGGGGATCATTCGAATCGACATGACCGATTCCTGCAGGTCCCGCGCATTGCGCTGCAGCAGGCTCATGCCGTTCTGCAGAGCACTGTTGGCGACGTTGTCCATCTCGCTGACGGTCTGGTCCAGCATCGACTGGGTGATGATCAGCTCGCCCACCAGGTTGATGATCTGATCGACTTTGTCGACCGAGACCCGAATCGAAGTGGACTCGCCGCCGCCCTTGGCCTTGGATTTCGCCTTGGCAGGCTTTCCGCTGTCGGGCATGACACCGCCGGCGGACGAGGCCAGGGGGGGCGGCTCCACTGCGGCCGGGGCCGCCTGCTGCTTCTCTACCTCGGGCGCCGCTACCGGGGCCTCTGCCTGAGGCGCGCCTCCCGTATCGGCACCACGAATCTTGATCTGATCGGTGTCGATGATGAAGCACATCACCGCCTCGATATCGTCGTTACTCACGCTGGAGCTGAGCGTGACCTCGTAGCATGCCTCGTCGCCCTCTTGCGCGATGACCTCGCCCAGTTGCCCCAGCTCTTCGACGAGCAGCTGTCGGTCCTTCTCCCCAACGTTGAGCAGCGCCACGACACGCAGATCGGAGCCGCTCGCCGCGCCCTGCTCAACGAGGGCCTCGGGCTCGGGTTCGGATTTCGCAACAGGCTGAGGGGGGGAGGCGACCAGCGCCCCACTCTCCAGGTCCTGGCCGATCTCCTCGAGCGCCAGGCGCTGCAGCGTCTGGCAGATGCGCTCGAAGGCCTCTTGATCGGGCTCGTCGCCATTGCGATAGGCGTCTAGCTGATCGCTGAGCATGTCCTTGGTTTCCAGAAAGGTATCGACGATATCCCGACGCAGCCGAAGCTCGCCCTTGCGGGTATGGTCGAGCAGGTTCTCGAACAGGTGTGTGGTCTTCTGCAAGGCATCGAAGCCGAACGTGCCTGCACCACCCTTGATCGAATGGGCAGCGCGAAAGATGGCATTGAGCTGCTCGCTGTCCGGCTCGTCCACGTCGAGCTCCAGGAGGTAGCGCTCCATGTCGGCCAGCAGCTCTTCGGCTTCCTCGAAGAAAGTGTCATAGAAATCCGTGATATCCATGCGCTTCACCACCTGGTGTCAAATGAATTTCTCAGTACCGCGCTCACTGCTCGGGATTGAGCGTGCGGCGCAAACTTTCGGTAAATTGTTCAACGGGCGCCAGATCGACCTCGCTCTCCAGACGCGTACTCATCGGACTCGGCACGCCAGGCCCACCCAGGATGCCCGGCCGACGAATGTACTCCGCCACTTCCGGCAGCAGCACCAGCAGCTCGATGCGACGGTTGTCGGCGTCGAACGGGTCGGTATCCGGCACCATGACGCGATCGGCGAAGCCCGATACGCGCAGCAGCTTGTCCGACTCGAGCCCGCCGGCTACCAGCTCACGCCGCGAGGCATTGGCCCGATCGCTCGAGAGCTCCCAGTTGCTGTAGCCGCGATACCCCCCCGCATAGGGCCGACTGTCCGTGTGACCGCTGATACTGAGGTAGTTGGGCAAGTCGTTGAGCAACGGCGCAATGGTCCGCAGCAGGCTGCGCATGTAGGGCTCGACGCGATCGCTGCCGATGGCGAACATCGGCCGGAGTTCGTGGTCGAGCAGCTGAATGCGCAACCCCTCAGGCGTCAGATCGAAGCGCATCTGCTGGCGCAGCTCGCGCAATTCGGGATCGGCCTCTATCGCCGCCTCGATGCGCCGCTGAAGATCCATGAAGAAGCGACGCTGCTGCTCGCTGGGCCGCGAGAACTCACGCGTATCGATGCGGGCCCGCTCGCCGTCGCTGTGGACCGGGTCGGGACCGCCGCCAGGTATAGCGCTGGTACTGCCCGAACGATCTCCCCCCGTGACCGCACTGGTCAACGGCGTGCTGAAATAATCCGCCACGCCCTGGCGCTGCTCGTCGCTGGCCACCGACAGGATCCACATCACCAGGAACAGGGCCATCAGAGCCGTCATGAAGTCGGCCAGGGCGATTTTCCAGCTCCCACCATGGTGGCCGTGGACGACCTTCTTGCGCCGGATGATGATCGGGCGCTTGTCTCCCGCCGCACTCATTCCGCTGCCACACCCGACTTGGCATTACGCACGTAGGTCTCGAGCTCGGTGAAGCCCGGACGATCGGCGGTGTGCAGGGCCTTGCGTCCGAACTCGACCGCCAGTTGCGGTGCGTAGCCGTGCAAACTGGCCAACAGCGTGATGCGAACACACTGCAGCATCTTTTCCGCTTCCTTGGCCTGACGCTCGATGCTACTGGCCACCGGGTTGATGAAGCCGTAACCCATCAGAATTCCCAGGAAGGTTCCGACCAGGGCGTGGGCGATCATCTCCCCCATCTGCTCCGGACCGGCATCGGCATAGGTCAGCGCCTTCACCACCCCCATGACGGCGGCCACGATACCGAACGCCGGCATGGCGTCGCCCACCTTGGCGATGGCATCCGCCGGAATGTGCGCCTCCTGTTCGAAGGTCTCGATCTCATGGAGCATCAGTTCGTCGATCTCCATGGGGTCCATGCCGCCGGCCACCATCAAGCGCAGGTAGTCGGTGAGGAAGTTCATGATCATCGGATCGGCCAGTACCTTGGGGTGCTCCTGGAACAACGCACTCTCCTGAGGACTGTCGATGTCGCGCTCGATGCCCAACATGCCTTCGCGGCGCACCTTGGTCAGCAGCTTGAACTGTACCGCCAGCAGTTCGAGGTACATCTCCTTGTTGTACTTCTTGGTACGCTTGAGCTTGGGGAATATCTTGAACGTAGCCTTGATCGCCTTGCCGTTGTTGGCAGCGATGAACGCCCCCACGCCAGCGCCGCCGATCATCAGCATCTCAGTAGGCTGGTAAAGCGGACCAAGGAAGCCGCCGGCCAGCACGAAGCCGCCGAAGACGCACAGTGTGACTACGATGTAACCGAGCAGAATCAGCACAACCGATACCCTTCAGTGGATGCGAGTCGTCGTTAACCCAATCTATCGGCCAGGCTCGGCAACACTTGAGGCCTCAAAGAAAAAAAGAAACGAATTCTTGTGGATAGATAGCAGAACGCCGCCCCAGTAGAGGCGGCGTTCAAGCGCGACAAGCAAGCGAGCACGGCTCAGCCCACTCGCTTGACCAGCGTCGCTTCCTGATCGATATCCGCAGCCTCCCGTTCACGACGCTTGCGTGTCTTGCCGGCACGCGAAGGCGGCATGCAGATACCGCAGACGTAATCGTGGTCTGGGGTATGGGCGTGGGTCACGAAGTGGCCGCTGCAGTGGGTACATGCCGAAAGCTGGAGCAGATCGCTTTCGAAGAAGCGCACCAGGGTCCAGGCGCGGGTCAACGCCAGCACCGGCTCGGCCTGGTCGATGCCGACCTGCTCACCGTAGAGACGATAGGCAGTGACGAAGGCCTGCATTCTCTCGCACCCCTGCTCCTCGAGCAGATTGCGATAGATGTTGTAGAACAGCGAGGCATGTACGTTGGGCAGCCAGGTAATGAACCAATCGGTGGAGAACGGCAGCATGCCCTTGGGCGGCGACATGCCACGCACTTCCTTGAACAGCCGAATCAGGCGGGCCCGGCTCAGGTCGGTCTCGGTTTCCAACACCTGCAGGCGCGCGCCCAGCTCGATCAACTCAATCGCCAACTGGACCTGCTGCATCTCCTCGACGAGGCTTTTTTGTGTCATTTCACACCTCCCGCAACATGGAAGTCGCTCCACGGCCTGCCATCAGCAGCGAGGCGTGGAACTGGGACAATCCATTGTCACGAGGGTTATCGACGACTTGACGCAGTTGCTCGGCGCCTTCGAAACCGAAGTGGCAGAGCAGTTGATTGGTACGCGCCAGGCGCGTCAGCTGTGCCGCACCGAGCGAAAGCAGCAGATCGGCGGTTTCGCCATCGATCTTCAGGCGGAACATGGCCGCGGCGCGGTCGTCGTTGAGCAGTCGCTGGGCCAGAAGCAGATAGGCAAGATTGAGCTCCTGGATTTCATCCAGGTGGTTTGCGTTCTTCATTTTGGGGTTCCCTGCACGCGGTTGAATCACGTGTACTTATATTTTTGTTACTTTCTGTGTCGAGGCTCAGGTCGTGCAGGCGAAGCAAAAGCACCCATCACGACACTGAAAGCCATAAAAGAGCCTACAACTGCATTGTGACCACTGTTTTGCTACCTGCCAACCACTAGAGCACCACAAGCTGATTAAGGCATGATGCTGAGCCTGCTAACACTTTAGGACTAGTTTGTTAACACCTTGTGCGGCAACACAAAAAAGATTACACACCACACTTGACAAATCGTCAGGAAAACCTATTTGATTACAAAAATTTACATAAAGCCACTATTCATTTCTTTGTATACTCTGTGCATCAGCGATTTCGTAGACCCAAACGAGCAGTTCGGCAATGACCTGATAGAGCATCGGCGGGATGCGCTCATCGAGATCCAGCCCCATCAGCAGCGATACCAGCTCCGGCGCATCGTGGACGTAGATCCCCTGCCGCTGAGCTTCGGCCAGGATTCGTTCCGCCATGTCACCGTAGCCCTTGGCCAGCACTCGCGGCGCATCGTCGCCGTCGCGATAGGCCAGTGCCACCGCCTGGCGACGACGCTCAGGCTTGGGCTTCGTCATGCTCTTCTCCTCCATCCGCTCCCGACTCCCACGGACGAGCATCGATCAATACCGTCTCGAGCCCGGCAGCCCTGAGCCGGCGTTCGAGTTCGGGCACTCCGGCCTGCAGCGCGCCCAGCGCAGCGTCGTCCCGGCTCAACAATTGCAGCCTGACCTGCTGCTCCTGCAACCACAGGGCAACGCGAATCTCCCCCAGGCTGGGCACCGTCAACTGGAGCTCGGAGTGCCAAGCTTGCGACGAGGACCCCTCATTCTCGTCCGATGGAGACTCCTCACCTTCGCGTCTGGCACCGGCAGGCATATGTATCATCAGGGCCAGAAAAATGCCCGACCAGACGTCCCCTTCCCAGCGCAGGATGGGCGTGACCAACATCTCGAGCTGGTGACGGACCACCCCCTGGAGGCTTTCATGTACGGGCTCGCTGCGGGTCCGCAGCGTCGCATCGACGGCCTCACGCGCCGACACCTCCGCACCCTCACGGGACACAGCAGACGCGGAAACTGCCCTTGCCGCCCCAGGTAGGGCAGATTGCGCATCACTACCTGAGCGCTCGCCACGCGCTGCGGCAGGATACAGCGATTCGGTTGCGGTATAGGTCTGCGCGGCCTGCCCCGGGATCGTCTGACCCTGTATTGCCTGCCCCGGTATCGGCTGACCCGGTATCGATTGGCCCGGGCCCGCCTGGGCAGAACCTGGTGGCATGCCTACGGCCTGCGTTAGTCCGGCCGACGGCGCGGCAGGCGCAGCACCAGTCGCTCCTTGCGCTGTCGATACCGGCGTGAAGCGCAGGGTGCGTAGCATCTGCGGCTCACGCTCCAGCTGCTGGCGACTCACCTCACCCCGATACCAGCGCAAGAGATGCGATTCGTAAAAAAGTCCGCTGTCGCGTATGGCTGTCTGCAACCTATCAGCCAGTGTCGTGGCACCCGGCGCCTCGTTCGCCCCCATCAGTGGAGCAGGTGCGCTCAATACCGAGGGTGGAGCCGGAAAGCGCAGCAGAAGATCGGCAATGGTGCGTGCCGAGGGACTGAAGTGGGTCTGGGTGGAAGCGGGTGACGATAGCGCATCGGCTCGCGACATCTGCCCTTCGCCGCGCTGAGACGGCGTCGTCGCACCGGGGAGTGGTGCTACCATGGGGCGCCGCCCATCCAGGCGCGAATCGCTGTGCAGCGCCCGAGGGCCCTCGCCGGGATCGACTGGGCGTACGGGCTCGTTCAGATCACGCGGTGGCGCCGTATCGACACGCTTGCCCAGTACCTGATGGAGCAGCGTATCCAGTAGCGGCGTTATGCCACTCACGGCGTCTCCGGACCGAACTTGTCGCTTGCTTCAACGACCGAGACTGCCTGCTTGCCATAGCTGCGATGCAGATCGCGCTGACGCCGGCTAGCCCCCATCAGCTGTCCGAGCTCACTGCGGCGTGCCAGCAGTTGCTCACGAATGGCCAGGTCGTCGGCCAGAATCGCCTCGAGCAGATCGGCCTTAAGCTGAACCTCCGCCTGGTTGAGCTCGGCCTCCTTGTCGAGCTGCCGGAGCCGGTCCGCTAGCTGCAGGTAGCCGGACTGCCGCTCGATGAGGGTATCCCACTCACCGGCTCTTGCCAGCTCAAGCATGATGGCGACCTGCCGCCTGAGCTGGGAATAGCCGTCAAGGACGGCGCGTGCGGTGGACATTGCCATTCAACCTTGCGCTCCCGCGCTTCCAATCTCGCGCCAAGCCGACGCGATGTCATCCAGCAGGCGCTCGGCCTGATCGAGGCTTTCCTGATCGTTATGCAGGTTGGCCGCCAGCAGCAGCCTGCCGATGTAATCGTAGAGTGAACCGAGCCGCTCGGCGATCTCTCCGCCCTTCTCCAGGTCCAACGCCGCCAGCAGGCCATTGTTGACGATGTCCAACGCCTTGGAGATGGACTTGCCCTTCTCCAGCGTATTACCGGCTTGCATATGGATGCGAGCCGCGCGAATGGCTCCTTGGGCGCCGTCGAACAGCATCACGATCAACTGATGAGGCGAAGCCGACATGACAGCGCTTTCGACACCCACTCTAGCGTAGGCTCCCGCCCCCCTTCCGTAAGTGGCAGCTCCTCGCACAATGCTCATGGACGATTCTCCAATGTATAGTGGCTGCGGATTACCCTTCCTTGCTGCGGCTGAGCCGAGGCATATTCAGCCTACGGCTCAGCTTGGCAAGTGTGGCAGGCTTCGCGCCAAGGGTTCCGGTGAAAAGCCCGCAGCCTAGGGGTTATTTCCTTCTATCGGCGAAAAAGGGACCGACTTTAGCCCCCATTCAGGTGGAAACGGGCACCTCCTCGACCATCACCCCCAGGCGAGACTCGACGTCACCGCGCAACACCTCGCCCATGGCCTCTCCGGGCGGAGCCGTTTCTTCGGTCAGTTGCACCTGGAACGGCTTGCCCTGCTGATCGAGGCGCTGTATCCAGGCCAGTGCACCGCCAGAGAAGCGTACCAGAGAACCGACCGGGCGCAGCCCGAAACGCTGCACGTAGCGCTTCACCCAGCGCGGGTCGAACTGTTGGGGCGACTTGAGCAAGTGCCGATAGACCGCATCGATACGCCAGGCCGGCCGGTCGGCCCGGCTGCGGCGCATGGCATCCACCACATCGACGACCGCACTCATGCGTGCCAGTTCGGAAAGCCCCTCACTCATAACGCCTGCGGGGTACCCGCTGCCATCCAATCGCTCATTGGCGCTGACCACAACGGCTTGCAGTATCTTCTCCGATAACCATTGGCAGCGCCCCATCCGTTGCACCAAAAGGTCGACATGCTGCTTGATCCGAGCATGGTCATCAGGCCCGAGTGATTCGACCGCAAGCAGACCGGGGGGCAGCAGTCCCTTCCCCAGGTCATGAATCATGGCGCTCGCTGCCACGGCTTTGCGCACGTCCCGCGGTACCGAGTTCGTTCCCGCCAGGGCCAGCATATGCACGGCCACTCCCAGCCCGTGACGCACCAACACCGGCTCCTGACCCAGGCAACGGGTCGCGAAGAGCAGCGCCTCGATATCCTCCTCGGCCAGTTGGAGCAGCATGTCGGCATGCCGGGAGAGCTGCACCGGGTCGACATCATCGCCCTGCTGCAACTCCAGCAATTGCGCGTCCAGATAGCCCGCCACTCGCGCCAGGCGTCGCGCCATGGGAGTGGGGTAGCTCAACAGATTGCGTCTGCCAACGGATGACGAAGCACCTACCGACTGGCTCTGGAACAGCATCGAAGGTAGTCGTCCCACGTCGGATTCATCGCTATAGCGTGATGACTCGCGCTCGATCTCACGCACGAAGAACCATAGCTTGCGCTCCTGTTCGGCACTGCAGTCGTGAAACTGGAACCCTACTCTCAGGGTCTGACGATCGCTGTCCGCCACCTTGTGGCGCGGTGCCGCCTGCACCGTAAAGCGGCTGCCATTGGGAAAGCACAGCTCGATCTCCACCAGAGCCACTTCGGCCAAGAGGGTGGCTGCCGAAGAAGGCAGCTCCAGCTGACATCCCTGCTGGGAAAGATCCTTGAGGTCCCCCTGTACCGTGACATCGCCATCTCCTTCGCTGCCACGCAGGATGGCCCCCACTTCCATACCCAGCCGCAGGCGGGCACGATACGCCTCGCGCCGCTGCAGCTCTTCCAGGTAGTGAGGATAATCGCACTGACACTGCACCCGTCCCTCCAAGACCTCTACCTGCAGGGCCTTGAGTGCGGGCGTACGGATCATCTTTCCATGCACCTGGCCCAGCAGACGAAATCCCACGCCCCGCTTCAGCTCACCTACGATCTCACGCACCGCCGTGATGTCGAGGAGCATCGATTCCGGCGGTGCCTGCTCCATCACCACGACCGGCATGGGGGCGCCGCCCGGCCTGTCGAGCAGCAGTGAGGCACCGCCAGGCTGAATCAGCTGATCCAGCAGCACCTCGATCTCGCTCGGACTCCCTACCCGAATGAATTCATCCCCTTGCTGCCCCATCCTTGCTTCTCCACCCTTTGGGTCACTGATATTTTTGTGTGTTGCGATTGTCGTTGCCGCCTACGAGAGCTTGCCGAGCGGCAGTGCATCGCCCTCTGTCGTTGCGGTCGGCTGCCCCAGATAAACGCGCAGCTGTTCCAGCGGCATGGGGCGAGCGAAGAAGAAGCCTTGAAACACGTCGCAGCCATGCGCCGCCAGGAAGTCACGCTGCTCGGACTCTTCGATACCTTCTGCCACCACGGCGAGCCCCAGATGGTGTGCCATGGAGATGATCCCCTGAACGATCGCTCCATCATGACGGCTACTGGCGATATCGCGTACGAAACTGCGGTCGATCTTGATCTTGCCGATTGGCAACTGCTTGAGATAACTGAGGCTGGAGAAACCCGTGCCGAAGTCGTCGATGGAAACCTCGACGCCCATGTCACGCAGGCGATGCAGCGTCTCGACAGCGGCGGCCGAGTCGGCCATCAGGATGCCCTCGGTAAGCTCCAGCTCGAGATACTCCGGCGAGAGCCCGGTCTCGAGTAGCGCCTGCTGCAGGTTGGACAGAAAATTCGGTCGACGGAACTGCAGCGGCGAGAGATTCACCGAGACGCGATACTGACCGTAGCCCTCTGCCGCCAGCCGACACATGTCTCGGCACGCCTGACGCAACACCCATTCGCTGATAGGACCGATCTGGCCGGTGTCCTCGGCCAAGGGAATGAACAAGCCTGGAGAAAGGTAGCCCTTGACAGGATGCTTCCAGCGCACCAGTGCCTCGACTCCGACCACGTCGCCGCTGCGAGCATCGAGCAGCGGCTGGTAGTGCAGTTCGAAGTTCTCCGCCTCGATCGCCTCCTGCAGGTCGTTGCGCAGCGCCATGCGTGCGCTCACCTCATCATTGATGTCACTGGTGAAGCACTCCCAGGCGTTACGTCCCTTCTGCTTGGCCCGATACATGGCCATGTCGGCCTGCTGGATGAGTTCGACCGGATTCTCCAGCTCATCCTGTAAAAAGGCGATGCCGACACTGGCACCTATGTAGAGCTCGTGCTCGCCGACCCGGAACGGGCGACGAATGCAGGTGAGCAGACGCTCCGCCAGACGAATGGCACTCTCCTCCCGTGCCAGCTCCGGCAGCAGCACCACGAATTCGTCGCTGCCGAAGCGGGCCAGCGTATCGCCGGGGTCCAGCTCCTCCACCAGTCGCTGGGCGACCTGGATAAGCACCTGATCGCCCACTTCGTGGCCGAGGCTGTCATTGATCGGCTTGAAATCGTCCAGGTCGACGAACAGCACCGCCAGGGTGCAGCCATGACGCTTGGCCAGTTGCACATCGTGCAGCAGGTGGTCCTCGAACAGTGAGCGATTGGCCAGCCCCGTCAGCGCATCATGGCTGGCATGGAAGGAGAGCTTCGCTTCATAGGACTTGCGCTCGGAGATGTCGTGTTGGATACCGACGAAATGCGTCACGGTCTCCTCACCATCGCGCACCGGCGCCAGGAAGAGGTTGTTCCAGAAGGGTGTACCGTCCTTGCGGTAATTGCACAGCGTGACGTTGACTTCACGACGCTCGGCCAGCGCCCTGTTCATCTGTGCGACAACTTCACGGTCGGTCTCGCTGCCCTGAAGAAAATTGCAGCTACGGCCCAGTACCTCATCGCGCCGATAGCCGGTAATGCGCTCGAAGGCTTCGTTGACATAGATGACCGGCATCCCCTCCGCCTGGGCATCGGCAATGACGATGCCGTTGATGCTGGCCTCGACGCTGCGCTGGAGAATGCGCAGCTCCATTTCGCGGCGATGCTGTTCGGTCATGTCCTTGGCAATGCCGTAGAAGCCGATGACTCGATCATTGACGACGATGGGCAAGTTGGTCACGTCGAGATAGACGGCTCGCGCTTCGCGGTGATAAATAGTGGCGGAATAGCGGAAGGCCTCGCCCGGGTCGGCGTTGCGGAACAGCGACTGGATGCGCGGGCGATCCTCGGGTAACACCAACACCGAATAGTGAGAGCCGATGAGCTGCTCCATGGCGTAGCCGGTAATCTTGCTGCATGCGGCATTGACAGAGGTGAAGTGTCCCGCCAAGTCGAGTGAGAACACCGCATCGGGATGATAGGTGAAAAGCGAGCGATAGCGCTGCTCGTTCTCTCTCAGTGCCTCACGGTTGCGTTCCCGCTCTACTGCAAGCGATACCAGCTCGGCAGCCTCGATCACCCGACGCCGGTCACTTCCTTTGGGCTCACCCGGCTCGCGATAATAGATGGCAAAGGTGCCCAACACTTCAGAGTTACTGCCGCTTACCGGGTAAGACCAGCACGCCTTGAGCCCATGCTCGGCGGCAAGCGCATGGAAGCCCCGCCAGCGGGGATCGCTCGGGATGTCGGCACAGACGACGAAGTCGCGGATGTAGGCCGCACGGCCGCAGGCACCGTTCTCTGGCCCTACCGCCACCCCCTTGATCGCATTGCAGTAATCGGGGGGCAAACTGATACTGTAGATTCGATCCAAATTGAGGCGCGTCTCGTCGCACAGCATGATCGAGGCGATCCCTCCCGGCACCTGCGCCTCCACGATCCGACAGATGACTCCGAGCGTTTCCTCCAGCGGCTGGTCGCGGGCGATCAAGGTCTGCACGCGCTGCTGAGCCCGCAGATGCCGCTGAGTGCGCGCCAGGGCCAGAGAACGACGACGGCTCAGGTCAGCCATGGCCAGACTGAATGCCAGCAGATAGCTCAAGACCAGACCCGCCACTCCCACCCCCAGGGGGATCGCTTCGCCCAGGCTGGACATCGCGAAGGGACCATTACCTTGGACCTTGACGCTCAAGGTGGCTCCACCAGGCAGTACCAAAAAGCCTTGCTGAAGCTCCGTCGCCATCTCCCCGTTGACTTGGTTGGCCACCAGCAGGCTGCCCTGACGTCGAACAGAGAGCACGAGCGGCGTAGCCAACGAACGGATTTCCTGCTCCAGCAGCTGTCGCAAATCGAGAACGGCCACCAGCCTACCCCGGGCAGGCTGGGCCAGCGGTACCGTTACCATCGCCAGCTCCGGGCGCGCGGCATCGGGCAAAACCCAGCGCGGATAGCCCCCGCCGACTGCCAGCCAGTCCAGCAACCAGTCGTGCCGCTCGAGCCAATTCAACAGCTGAAACGACGTTTCTCTTTCTCGTCCCCATTGAAACCGCTCGCTCTCCCCTTCCTGCCAGTAGAGCGACACCAGACTAGGCATGTCATGGAAATAGGTATCGGCTTCGACGCGACGGAACGCGGGGGGCGGCAAGCCACCGAACTCGGCCCAGCGTGACGCCATACGCTGCAGCTCGCGCTGCTGCCTGTCCACCACGCGCTCCGCGCTGACCTTGAAATTAGTGAGCAACTCGGCGGCGTGTTGCTGCCTGGCATCGTACTGCTGCCAAGCCAGCGCATACCAGACAAGGCCACTTGATAGGACCCCGCCGGCCAGCGCCACGACCACACCACGACTCAGCACCGGAGAGGCGGCGGGATTGCGCGCCATCAACACCATGGCGGTACCCGTCAGCAGAGCAGGCAAAGCGGTGAAAGGCGTGGCAAAAGCGGTGCCCCAAGGGCTCGGCCTGAGCAGGTCGGGTCTCAACCCGGCGACGATGCTGAGGCCGCCGACCAGCACGATCCCCACCCCGCCCAGCCACCAGAACAGGCGCCCTCGGGCGGAACCGATACCCGCCATGAGACAGATCGAAACGATCAGCACCGCAATGCTGGTCGCAGGTGAAAGTGAGAGGCGCTGAGGAAACACCTCTGCGACCATCCCTGGCGGCAGCCAGGTCAGCAGGGGAGCAAACAGACCGAATGGCAGCAAAAGCGCCCCGCAGCACTGTGCCGTCCTGGTTCGAGCCCGCAGCGTTGCCAGCAGACCAGCACCCACCAGCAGCATGATCGCCAGGCTGACCCAGGCCGGCTGCCACTCAACCGGAAGCTGCCAGCTCGCCAGGCCGTTGACGCTCCCCATGACCAACAGCAGCAACGGCACGAGCAGCAGCCAAGTATGCAGCGCTACCTGCTGTGAATTGTTGGGCATCAGGCCCCCGCTAGTCGACTTTCCATGAAATCGAATATCGGCAGGAGGCTGAAAGACTTGAGGGCCCGTCACTCGCTGGACAAAGGATCGTTAGCCATCATGACCTGATTGCGTCCCTCCCGCTTGGCCCGGTACAGCGCCTCATCGGCACGCTTTAGCGCCTGTGGTGGCGGCTCGTCCTGCAGTAACCGGGTCACACCGATGCTAGTGGTTACTGCAATGATCTTGCCGTCGTGGTCGTTGAATTCGCTCTTCTCCACGGCATAGCGAATCCGCTCGGCCACTTCCATCGCCCTTGCTTCGCCGCTACCCACCAGAATGATGACGAACTCCTCGCCGCCATAGCGGGAGACACAGTCGTGTCGGCGTGTCTGCCTGACCAGCAGGTCGGCGAACTGACACAGCACTCTGTCGCCGACCGAGTGCCCGTAGCTGTCGTTGATGCGTTTGAAGTGGTCGAGATCCAGCATCAGCAGCGAACAGGGTACGTTGCCGAAACTCCCCTGCCCCTCGGTCTCGCGCTGCCAGGCCTGCACCTTGCTCAGGTGTAACTCGAGCGCTCCCCGGTTGAAGAGACCGGTCAGCGGGTCGTGAGTCGCCTGGCGATAGAGCCGTAACAACAGACTGAGTTGGAAATGGTTGGCCGCCAGAGACACCACTAGCAGGGTCGCCAGCAGCCAGAGACTCTCTATCCCCTGTCCGGTAAGCCAACTGCCATCTGTCGACTGTGCAAAAGCCAGCAGACCCAGCATGGCGAGGCCAGCCCCCAAAGATTCCAGCAGCGTGAAGGGAAACACGCTGAGGGTCGCTACCAGGAGGAAGGGAATAAAGCCATAGCCCACCAGGTTCACCAACTGCTCCGGTGGCAGGATGATCAGCACCAGCACGTAGAAAGCCGCCGGGAGCGCCAGCAACATGCCGGCGCAGAAGCGAATGCGGCGAATGCGCTCGCGACTGAAATAGGCCAATGCCAGCACTCCTACCAGCCCCAGCATCAGCATGACCCGACCCAGCAACGTATAGCGCAGCAGCTCGACCGGCAGCACCAAGGTATCCACCACGATCCACAGCGGCGAGAGCAGGGCAAAGATGAGACCCACTGCCAGCACGCGGCTGCGCAGGTAGCGGGCATGGGCGAAGGCAAAGTCCCGCGAATGGTAGCGGCTGCTCAGAGTATCGCGCAGAGCGCTCAGACCGACGAACAGCTCATGCCCCACCTCTGGCGGCTCGGCCAGGGCATCCAGGCCGCGATTCTGATACTCGCGGGGCTCCCGCGATTTGTTGGAAAACATCGTAGCGTCCTTGTACGCGGCCATACGAAGCGGACCGATTGGCACGGACTGTGCAAATGCGGTTATATCAAAGCCCATCCAACCTAACGAGACTCAAAGGTTTGACATTCGGCAAACAACGGGGAGGTTCAACGCTATTTCGACTGGAGCGGCTATCTCAAACACACAATAGAGCGGAAACGCCCCTCCGAGGTGAACGAGAGCCGAAAGGTGCCGTGTACGCCATCGCGGGCCACCACGCGCCTGAGCGCTTCGGCAGGGAACACCACTCGGCGACCATCGAGGCTATGGGCCAGCACCTGCCCCACCCGACCCTCGTAGTGGGCCAGGCAAGCCTCGGCGGAAAGCTCGATGACGACATCGATACTAGGCATGACGATCAAGACCACCCGAGCCAGACCGATTCACGCATATTCTATCCGATTCATGGCAGCACAAAACCTTCCCTATCTGCCATGATCAGCAGCTTCTCATGTTCGCCGGCTCAGTTTACTCTCTGCATGCGCCCGCCACGTTACGTTGCGTAACGAAAATGCCCGCGCCGAGCCTGGCTCGTCATCTGCTTTCTTGCGCAGGAAACTCACATGAGAAAAAGAACGAAGAGTGCCCGTCATCCCGGCCGGCTCATCCTGGCGGCCCTTGGCATCATGGCCATTGCAACCGCTCACGCCCAGCAGCCGGACTGGACCGCCGAGCCCAGCTACGGCAGCTATCATCTGATGGCGGGCTTCACGCCCGACCCTTGGGTACAGAGCCTGCAGGCCGGCGGCACAACGGAAGTGAACGGCAAGCTCGGCCCGGGCTGCACCGGCTACATCATGGCCAGTGCACCGGACGTGGACCTCCACTACACCACCGGTAGCATGCCGCTGTACATCACCGTGGAATCCAGCGCCGACACCACCCTGGTGATCAACGCCCCGGATGGACGCTGGTATTGCAATGACGACTTCATCGGCCTCAACCCGCTGGTGATGTTCCAGAACCCTGCCAGCGGCATGTACAACATCTGGGTAGGCATACACGGCAGCAATCAGACGCAGCCGGCCACACTCAAGATCACTGAGTTGAACCCTACCCAATAAAGGGCCTGGCCTCTGCGCTGGCTCAACCGCGCAGAGGCCGACAGGTCATACCGATACGGATGATGAGGGCACCTCGTCTAGCCTGAAGCGCTGCACCAGCCTGGCCAGCTCACGGGCCTGGTCGCTCAGGGGTGACTGGCGCCGGCGGCCTCCTAACCAAAGCCACCCAGCACCATCACGAGCCATCAATAGCCAGGGTTCTGGCCGACTATTCGAAGAATTGACACCCCCTACCCCATGCCACCATCAGGCTAGGGAGTGCCTGCGCGCCAAGCACGCCCCGGCGGTAGCGTGCCCAGAGGCTGTCATGGTAGCGAGAGAAGCATGAAATTACTGATCACCGGGGGGGCAGGGTTCATTGGCTCAGCCGTCATACGCCACATCATTGCCAACACGCAAGCCAGCGTTGTCAACATCGACAAATTGACATACGCCGGCAACCTCGAGTCGCTAGCAGACGTTGCTGGCTCGCCGCGGTATGCCTTCGAACAGGTCGACATCTGCGATAGAGCCGAGCTCGAAAGAGTGTTTTCCGAGCACCAGCCCGATTCCGTCATGCATCTGGCCGCAGAAAGCCATGTGGATCGTTCCATCGACAACCCCGCGGCATTCATCGAAACCAACATCGTCGGCACTTATACACTGCTGGAGACCGCTCGAGCATACTGGAAAGGGCTGGCAGCCAGGCCCAGGGAGCGTTTCCGCTTCCACCACATTTCCACCGATGAGGTGTACGGCGACTTGGGAGATGACGACGGCTTGTTCTCCGAGCGATCTCCCTACGCCCCCAGCTCGCCCTACTCAGCCAGCAAGGCCAGCTCCGACCATCTGGTGCGTGCCTGGCAGCGGACTTATGGCTTGCCCACGGTGATTACCAACTGTTCGAACAACTACGGTCCCTACCACTACCCAGAAAAACTCATTCCGCTGATGATATTGAACGCCCTTAGCGGCAAGCCGCTGCCGGTTTATGGCAAGGGTGAGCAAATTCGCGACTGGCTCTATGTGGAAGACCACGCGCGCGCACTCTACAAGGTCGTCACCGAAGGCCAAGTCGACGAAACCTATAACATTGGCGGCCACAACGAAAAAACCAATCTCGAGGTCGTACAGACGCTGTGCGAGCTGCTACAAGAGCTTGCACCGGCAAGCCTAAGCTACAGTCGTTTGATTACCTTCGTGGCCGACCGTCCAGGCCATGATCAACGCTACGCCATCGATGCCAGCAAGATAGAGCGCGAGCTAGGCTGGTCTCCCCAGGAGACCTTCGAAACTGGCATTCGCAAGACCGTGACGTGGTACTTGAACAATCTTGAGTGGTGCCAACGTCTTCAACAGCGCAACTCACAGCAACTACACGAACGCTTGGGAATCTCAGCATGAAAGGCATCATTCTCGCCGGCGGCACCGGCTCGCGCCTCTATCCGATCACCTTGGGAATATCCAAGCAGCTACTGCCGATCTACGACAAGCCAATGATCTACTACCCGCTCTCCGTGCTGATGCTCGCGGGCATCCGCGAGGTGTTGATCATTACTACACCGGAAGATCGCGCCAGCTTCGAGCGTCTGCTCGGAGACGGCAGCCAGTTCGGTATCAGGCTCAGCTATGCCGAGCAGCCAAGTCCGGACGGCCTGGCCCAAGCGTTCATCATCGGTGAGTCGTTCATCGGCAGTGACAATGTGTGCCTGGTGCTGGGAGATAACATTTTCTACGGACAGGGCTTCACGCCCAAACTACGCCAGGCTGCCGCGCAACGCAGCGGTGCCACGGTCTTTGGCTATCAGGTAAAGGACCCCGAGCGCTTCGGCGTAGTGGAGTTCGATGCCAACAAGCGTGCTGTCTCTATCGAGGAGAAGCCTGCCAAGCCGAAATCGAATTACGCTGTAACCGGTCTTTACTTCTACGATAACGATGTAGTCGAGATCGCCAAGCAAGTCACCCCTTCCCCTCGTGGCGAATTGGAGATCACCAGCATCAACCAAGCCTACCTGGAGCGTGGCACACTCAAGGTAGAGCTACTTGGCCGCGGCTTCGCCTGGCTGGACACCGGCACTCACGAAAGCTTGCTGGAAGCCGCCCAGTTCGTGGAGACCATCGAGAAACGACAAGGCTACAAAATCGCCTGCTTGGAAGAAATTTCTTTTAACCAAGGTTGGCTCAGCCTCTCAGGACTAAGACGCCAAGAAAAATCTCTTAACAAAAGTAGTTATGGTAACTACCTAGCTTCTCTTGAAGAAGAGCGTGGACAATGAATCTGATAAAATGGATCAACTTTCAAAGCCATGAAGACTACCGGGGACAGCTAGTCTCACTAGAAATAGGCCGCGAAAGAACCGTCCCCTTTGATGTAAAGCGCGTCTATTATATCCACAAAACAGGCCCAGATGTTAGTCGTGGCTTTCACGCGCACAAGAACCTGAAGCAGATTGTTACCTGTGTCGCAGGGAATTGCCGCATGGTCTTGGACAATGGAAAGTCACGACAATCAGTGAAAATTAACGACCCAACCAAAGGACTCCTGATTGAAAGCATGGTATGGCGAGAAATGCATGATTTCAGTAACGACTGCATACTAATTATCTTAGCCAGCGACCATTACGATGAGTCTGACTATATACGAGACTATCATCAATTCGTCGAACAGGTTTGTCAATGATTTATATTCATCCGCTTTCAGATGTTGCCGAATGCAGCATAGGCGAGGGCACTAATGTCTGGCAATTTGTGGTAATTCTTCAAGGAGCAATAATCGGCCGCGATTGCAACATTTGTGCCCAAACACTAATCGAAGGAGATGTAGTGATTGGAGACAGGGTTACAATAAAATCCGGCGTTCAAATCTGGGACGGGACTCGCATCCAAGAAGATGTTTTCATAGGCCCAAATGTTACATTTTCAAATGACCTATACCCTCGTTCAAAGAAGCACCCAACAAAATACTCTGAAATCACTATCGAAAAAGGCGCTAGCATCGGTGCTAATGCCACTTTATTACCAGGCGTTACGATTGGCCAAAATGCAATGGTAGGCGCAGGATCCGTTGTAACAACCAACATTCCTGCTAATGCAGTGGCAATTGGGAACCCCGCAAGAATTACCAGGTATATAGAATAATGCTACCTTTTCTAGACCTTAAAGCCATAAATGCACAATACAGAGATGAGCTTTTAGACGCCATAACACGAGTATTAGATTCCGGCTGGTATATTCAGGGCGCCGAACTAAAAGCCTTCGAAGAAGAATTTTCCGATTATTGTGGCAGCAAATTTTGCATCGGCGTAGCAAATGGCCTAGACGCTTTAACCTTAACGCTACGCGCCTGGAAGGAACAAGGAAAACTAAAGGAAGGTGACGAAGTCATCGTTCCAGCCAATACCTATATCGCCAGCATTCTGGCCATTACTGAAAATGGCTTAACGCCAGTATTGGTAGAGCCCAGCGAAACGACTTACAACCTCTGCCCAAAAAATATCGAGTCGGCTATCACTCCCAAAACACGGGTTATCTTACCTGTGCACCTTTATGGCCAGCTGGCAGACATGCAGGCCATAATTGATATTGCTGAACGTCACCATCTATTAGTTCTGGAGGATGCAGCTCAGGCGCATGGCGCCAGCCGGAATGGCTGTAAAGCAGGTAACTGGGGAGATGCAGCAGGGTTTAGCTTCTATCCTGGAAAAAACTTGGGCGCCCTAGGAGATGCCGGTGCCATAACCACTGATGATGAAGAGCTGGCAAATCTCCTTCATGCATTGCGAAACTATGGATCCCATGAGAAATACACCTTTAAATATCAAGGCATCAACAGTCGCCTAGACGAACTTCAAGCAGCAATACTTAGAGTTAAGCTACACCATTTAGAGAAAGAAATAACTGCTAGAAGAAGAGTGGCCAAAACTTATCTTTCTGGAATTAACAACCCAAAAATTCAGTTGCCAAGGGTCTGCAACCCATTAGAATTAAGCAGTGACCATGTTTGGCATCTATTCGTAATTCGCAGCACTCACCGCAATGACTTACAAAAGCATTTATGGAAAAACAATATTCAAACTTTAGTACATTATCCTATACCAGCGCATAAGCAGCAAGCTTATCCACACTGGGAACAAAATCACTTACCTCTTACAGATAAGATTCACCAGGAAGTCTTAAGCTTACCAATAAGTCCTATTATTGAAATCAACGAGCTAGAAAAAATCATATATCACTGCAATTCATTTTAGCTGCTCTCAGGAACAGGCTTCAACAACGTTGAATAGAACTTTCCTTATGCCAAAAATCGTAATATTAGGGGCTGGTGCGCCTCACCGCGGAAAGCTCCCAGCTGCTCTCCGAGAAGCTTGCTCGGGAACCTCCATATTACAGTGGCAGCTAGATGCTTCCCGCTGCAACACTAAAGATGCACTTTTTGTAGCAGGCTACAAATCAAGTGCAATAAAATCTCGATACCAAGATTTGTCAGTAGTCGTGAATGAAGACTGGAAGAACACTGGCAGCGGTATCTCGCTACTTACAGCACCGTTTAGTTGCGACAGACCACTTTTAGTCTGCTATAGTGACATTTTATTTCGAGAAACTGTGCCAGCGGCATTAGCACGATGTAAATCTGATATTGCAGTAGCATGGGACAGTGCTTGGAAACATCGCTATGTAGGCCGTAGCGTTGACGAACTCTTGAATCGCGAGCACGTCGTTGTCAATGAAAACCTGTTAACCCGTCTCGGAGAAGAGGTACCGATCGATTGGGTCGATGGGGAATTCATCGGCTTAGTACTTTTTTCCCCAAGGGCACTCGAGCGTCTTTCAAAACTTAAGGAACATAGGCCAGAAAGTCTGCGAACACGCCATTTATCTGAATATATAGAATACCTTCGCACTACCGGCCTAAGCGTTTCTGGCGTTGATGTAGCTGGGGAATGGGCGGAGTTCAATGATCCACAAGATATTGCAAAGTTTATCCTCGGCACAAAAGCAGAAACACTTAGTCGTTTACGTGGCATGGTGCGTCACGCTGTAATTCAAGACCAAGTAGCTTTTTCGGTATCTGACTGGCTAACCTGCCCTGAACTATTATTACAAGAAATTATCAATAATTTTGGTCAACAACGTCTAGTCGTACGTTCAAGCGCAAGGAGTGAGGACTCCTTTCACGCATCAAATGCCGGCGGTTATGACAGCGTGCTCAATGTAACAGCAGGGCCTGGCCTGATAGCCGCGATCAAGCAAGTGATCTCCTCCTATGGAGAGGCCAACGCCAATGACCAAGTTCTAATACAACCTTTGGTGACCGATGTGCGAATCAGCGGTGTGGTATTGACTCGCACCCTAGAGCACGGCGCGCCTTGGTATGTCATTAATTATGAAACCAATGGTGATACAGAAGCTATTACTAGCGGTGCCAGTGACGATCACCACACCTTGTTTCTTCGACGCAATACAAGAGCCGCGCCATTACCAGATAACCGCTTGGGCGGACTCGTTGAAGCATTGCATGAGATCGAGGCTCTACTTGGTTACGATGCGCTCGATATAGAATTTGCCATTGATGCCACAAATACAGTACATATACTTCAGGTGCGACCCATTGCCGTGGATCGTAAAGGCAGCGACCTGGATGATAAGAGCTGCGACGATGTTCTTTCTCAAGCCAAGGAGCGTTGGCAAGCCTTGGCCCCCTCCCCGCCGCACCTTCCAGGACGGACTGCGCCACTCTACGGTATCATGCCTGATTGGAATCCAGCCGAAATCATTGGCACTACTCCAGGCGCCTTGGCCAAAAGTCTTTATAGTGTATTGGTGATGGACGAGATATGGGCCACGCAACGGGCCGAATACGGCTACCGCGATGTACGCCCCTCCCCTCTGCTTGCGGAGTTTGCTGGGCGTCCCTATGTAGATGTACGGGCTAGCTTCGCCTCGTTCTTGCCGGCAAGCTTGCCTGAGGAGCTGGCCGGCCGCCTGCTCGCATTCACGTTAGACTGGTTGCGCCAACACCCCACACTGCATGATAAAATCGAGTTTGAAGTCGTACCCACCTGTCTAGGCCCTAATTTTATCCGCTGGCAGCACCGACTATGCCAAGAAGGAAAATTCAGTGCTGATGAGGTCGAAATATTAAAGGCTGGCCTCAAAACCATTACGGCAAATGCTTTCTATCGCTGCCAACGCGACTTGGAACAAATCGATCAACTGAGACAGCGCTTTGATACGCTGCAAGGCAAGACGACACTAGCACCATTAGAGCGAGCCCGGCTCCTGCTAGACGACTGCCGTCGCCTAGGGACGCTTCCGTTCGCACATTTAGCACGCAGCAGCTTTGTGGCGGTCACACTGCTAAAAGAAGCTGAAACCACCGGGGCAATTAGTCGGGCTGCGCGTGAAAGCTTTCTTTCTTCTCTTCGCACAGTCAGTCATCAGCTCACCGAAGATGCTTGCGCCACGGCCAGTGGCGATCTGGCTTGGGAAGCCTTTGTTGCCCGCTACGGCCACCTACGCCCTGGTACCTACGATATCACCTCGCCACGGTATGATGCGGATCCAGAGCGCTTTTTGCGTCCTTTGGTGGAGCGCCCCCAAACAACTGGGCAGGAGCCAAATTACCTTGATCCGTGGCAGAAAGAGCGGGATGCTTTTTTTACCGAAATCGAGCGTATCGGCTTGCCTAGCAATCCTGGCGTAGTGGAAGGGTTCTTGCGTCAAGCGATCGAAGGCCGCGAATACGCCAAGTTTGTCTTCTCACGCAACCTATCGACCGCCTTAGAGGCTTTAGCTGAGGCTGGAGCCGAGCTAGGGCTTAGTCGAGGCGAACTCGCCAACATCCCGCTGAGTGCTTTACTAAATCTACGCACATCCCCATTAAGCGCGAAGGCTGCTGCTGAGCAGTTGCGCCAGCAAGCAAGCCAGGAAGCTCTTTTCCGTCGAGTCGCGGCTGCTTGCGAAATGCCCCCCCTTCTCAAGAGCGCAGCAGAACTGGACGCATTTATCTTGGGTTCTGATCAGCCTAACTTTATAGGCTCCACCAACGTGACGGCATGTTGTCTCGATTTAAGCCGCCAACACGAGACCCATGAAAATGATATAGCCGGACATATTGTGCTGATTCCGCAAGCGGATCCCGGCTACGACTGGATATTTGGTCGAGGTATTGCAGGGTTAGTCACCCTTTACGGCGGCGCGAACTCCCACATGGCGATTCGTGCGGCAGAGTTTGGCCTCCCGGCTGCTATTGGTATCGGCGAACAACGCTATCGAGAACTGGCACAAGCACAAGTTGTCACACTGTCGCCAGCCAACGGTATGCTCAAGGTGGTTCAATGAAACGAGTAGCAATCTCTCAACGCCGTGATACCTACCCGGAGCGAAACGAAACGTGCGATAGCATTGATATCCGCATTGCCGAACGGCTCTGGCAGTGGGGGTTCTTGCCATTGCCGTTAGTCAGCAGCGTGTCCGATCCCATGGCCTACCTTGATGCTCTATGCCCTGAGGCGTTCGTACTCACAGGTGGTAATGATATTGGCTCTATGCCTCAGCGGGACTCCCTAGAAACTGCTGCACTTGACTATGCGGTGAGTCACCACTTACCAGTGCTTGGAATTTGCCGAGGGCTGCAAATGATCAATCATTACCAAGGTGGATATTCACGTCCCATCAGCGGACATGTTGCCACTAACCACTTAATCAGCGGCCCCTTGACACAGCATGCTCCACGCTCAGTAAACAGCTTCCACAAATATGCGGTTTATTCAGACACTCTTGGCAAAGATTTACGCGCTCTTGCCTGGGCCAAGGATGGTAGCATCGAAGCAATTAGCCATGAGGCTTGGCCATGGCTTGCCATCATGTGGCACCCTGAGCGCGACACGCCCACTCACGAAATTGATGAAGAGTTGATTATACAATTGCTACAAGAGGGATGCCTGCCGTGAAAGCCATCATTCTAGCCGCAGGTCAGGGAACGCGTTTACGTCCGCTTACCGATCATAAACCCAAGTGCTTGATTGAACTTGAAGGAAAGCCGCTATTGGAGCATCAGATCGCAATATTGCAGAAAGCAGGAGTCAACAATATCCATGTTGTGGCGGGCTACTGTGCAGAGCAACTGGAGCGCCCGGATATCACGTTACATCTAAACGATCGCTATGCTAGTACCAATATGGTCAGCACGCTATTTTCAGCTGAGTCCGTAATGACCGATGATAATGATCTGATCATTACTTACGGCGACATTGTCTATGAATCTAGTGTGCTTCATGCATTAATGAATTGCACCGCCCCTATTTGTATTGCTGTCGATACAGAGTGGAAGCGTTACTGGGCCGCCCGCATGGATGACCCTCTATCCGATGCAGAAACCCTTAAAATGGTCGATGGCAATCGCATTATCGAGCTAGGTAAGAACCCAAGCCATTATAACGACATACAAGCACAATACATCGGCATGATCAAGGTCCGCACGGATCATGTGCTCCAGCTAGCGCAGACATGGCACAGCATGAGTAAATCTGCCATCTACGACGGCAAAAATTTCGACAATATGTACATGACGAGTTTCTTGCAATATTTGATTGACAAAGGCTGGGAAGCTCGCGGCGTTTTGATTAAAAATGGATGGGCAGAATTAGACTGCCAAAGCGATCTTCTGGTGGCAAGGCGCTTTTGGCAGTCTGAAAAATAGAAGCGGTATAACGCATGCTTGCTTGAAGTAGTTTTTCATCTCTTCATAGGCTATGCATGGTTAACGCGAGAGATAAAGTGTCCCAGGCTTGCTCATTACTGTGCAGCTCTGGGACATTTGATATACACCGAAGTAAACGGGCTCGTCGAGCACTTCTACCGCTCGCAGAAGGAAGCGTACATCAAGCTGCATCGCTTCGAATCGCTGAGCGAACATTGGCTGCTGGAACCGGTACTACATCGAAGAACGGCCACACCAGTTTCTAGGCTAAGCACCACCCCGAGCGCACCCTGCGTTAGTTGCGATAGGCATGTAGAGAGCAGGAGGTCATTAAAAATGAGCCTCAAGCCCAACACTCCATACCTCAATGACTCTTAATGCCATCTTGCTCTTGCTTGCTTATCATTATAGTAGAAATAGTTTTAATAACAGGATGTACAATATAGTAGGTTTCCCCCTCTTTCTCTCTTTGCACTCTCCCAAGAGGCAAGTGTCGATGGATGCTGTAGTAGTCAAGCACACGGATCATCATATCGGCACGGATCATTCCATCGTAGTAAAAGTCAATATTCATATCCCTAGGAGGGAGAGGGTACTTATCTTGAGCAACGATTTTCCCAGTGTCGATTCCCGGTGACAAGAGGATTGCAGAGACACCTGCATTCCCAGTCATCAAGAAGCTGTAATAGAATGTTGTGCTTCCTCGAAAATCTGGCAACCAACCAGCATGCATATGCAAAAAAGGACCTGAACACTTTAGGACATCTTCATGTACAATCTCACCACCAAAACCGGAAAAAACAACCAGCGAAGGATCAATCTCTTTCAGCTTTTTAATTACCGGTTGCTTATTCACACTCCCAGTATCCAATATCTCCACGCGTGCTGAAAGTGCATGACAAGTATTTTCCAACGGGATACGTAAGTCGGGGATAAAAATGTTGCCAAAACCGTTCCCTGCCGGCGGTTCCATTTGCTGATCAGTTTGCCCCCACTGGCTTCTTGAAGAGGAAGTAATTATTATGACACTTTCCACTTGAAAACCGTGTACCAAAAGTGATTGAGCGTAAGCGCGTGAGCGTATTGTATCTGCTACAAGCAACGTTACTTTATTAAGTACTTTTTTATCGTAGTTGTTTCCATTTCCCACAACACTCGAAGAAGGTGAGATCCTCTGCTGGTTAATTTCAACCACACTATTTCTTAAACGATGCACGAACTCTCGCTCAAGACAGGCCACATGAGCGACTCTTCTTTTCTGGTCAGCAGTCAGATCTCCCCTTACTGAATAAAGTGTATCCAAACACTTGATCAGCGCATTAAGCGCTGGCATTTTATTCAACCTACGATACGCGCAAGCAAGTACTTCGGCCAAACGGACGTATAGAGAAATCTCTTTGTATTGCCCTAATGAATTAACATTTTTTTCACATAGTACATAACTTTCGTAAAGCCTTTTGGAAACTTCAAAGCGCTTTATAATCCAGTTGAGCCAGTCTTGAAAATTCTCCTCTTGAAGTTCTGTAGACGTTAATAGTTGATGAAAGAGTGCTTCGAGAAGAGAGGCTGTGTCCACGTCTTCTCCGCCCGGGTACGGCGTAGCGACAGACAACGGTAACTCACTGGTTCGTTCGATCTCGTTCAAGAGCCCTTCACGAGCTTGTTTCCAGGCCTCCAGAAAGCGTTCTCCCTGGAAAGGGGCATACGCATAATTATGGCGGTGCTCAATATTATCAGAATGATCATAAGGGTACGTGAGTAGACTCAAATTCTCCATAACATACACACCATCTATATTCACCAATAACAATCGTTGCTTTAGCTGTAAAAGATAGAGCGCGACTATAACCTTTTAATTTACTAGCAGAGAGGCTCATCACCTCTCTGCCAAACCAAATTCAAGATAGCCGTGTACTCCCCCATCCGAACAACTGAAAACTAGCAACTTCTCAGCAAGGACTTCTTCAAATCTTGTACTATCTTTTTGCTCGGAGGCTCATTGGAGTAAATATCTTTATTAAGAGTTAAAAATCTCTGCCTTTGCTCTTCGCCCGGGTCATTGCCATGGACGATCGACTTGACAAAGAATTTCACATCATCAAGATCAATGCCTTTGAGAGAGCCATCATAAGCTTCTAACCCAAACGGGGTTAGAAAATCTTTTATATTCACCTCTTTGTTTTCCAAAAACATGACCGGCTTATCTAGAACAAGATATTCAGCAAGAAAAGAGACAGAGTCATGAATCAAAGCATCAGAATTTTGGAAAAGATTTTTATACTCCCCTTCCTCTAGCTGTGTATGCTTTCCACTAGCCCAATGTGAATAGTAATTATCAGTGGCCTCCTTGCCCCACCCTGGTGCTGCATATAACTTTTCTCTCAACAATGGGTGAGGCTTAAAGGCCCACTGCACTTCATCTTTATATGTCTGAGAAAGTTCAACCATGAGCTTCGACAACTTATCAAAATTAGAAAAAGGCAAGTTTTTATTGCCCACACTGTGATGAGGCGCCCATATTATTTTCTTTTTTTCAGCACTCTGCTTTTTCCAAACACTTACCTTACTGTCGAAATCTAGCAAATCCTCTACTAAAGGGTATCCTGTAACTACTACGTTGCCACCTTTATTATCGGCGTACTCACGACTTATTTCATAGCTCTTGTTATGAGGTGCATAGATCTTCCAAGCATAGTTATGAAAAGCTTGGTTATAGTCAAGCTGATAACAATTATTATACTTTGCAACCTGATACGTATAAGGCACATAGCAAGTAAGATGACTCAAAAAAGCTTTATCATAGTATTCTGGCAAAGTTAGCCCATGGGGGTTAGTGAAAAACACAATATCTGGGAGAAGGCTATCCAGTGACCTCCACTTCTTGGTTGTTTTAAGCCAAGATGAAAAAACAGGGTATCTCTTCTCTTTAAAATAGCGATACGTTTCGTTTAGCTCTAAAAATGTAAGATCCTTGTTTCCTTTATTTGCATCCGGACACACCAGAACAACCGGATCAAAGCATGGGTCACGCAGCATCTCCTGAAAAACTGTGTCTACCTTCCATGCACTTCTATGGATAGCAAGAAAAACAACACGTATTTTATCTTTACTTTTCAGCCTTTGAAGTTCAGCATCATGCATTTCTTGAACACGCTTACGCTGAACATCTATCATCGCTTCTTTCGAAGATACAGATGCACCATTATAATCTCTCCCTGAACCTGAACTCCCAGGCCCTGCTTCCAGTATTTCATAGGCTCGCACTATACATCTACGCCATTCCTCTTCAACTTGTTCTTTCCCATATAAGGAAACGATATAGTTTTTCTGCAATTCCGCAGCTTTACGGCTGATCTCCTCCGTGAATTCTTTTGAGCATATGTAATCGCAACCAAAGTAAACAAGGTTTTTCTCCATCGTCTCGTAAAATGGAGAATAATCTGACACACACAATGAGTTTGAGCCCATCATGTCAATAGCTCTACCCGTCAAAATATCAGAATAGCTAGGCGTCAGATTTATATTATACTTTGATTTATGCAAGAAGCTTATAGCTTCCTTATAACTCATTTTTGGCCAGAACACACAATCTTCTTTCCCGGCAAAGCTCCAAGAAGACTCATCGCCACCTACTATATGCACAGGAATAGACTGCTTTTTAAAAGCACGGGCTATCTTTTCCAGCTCTCTCTCCCTGTGAAAATTCCTGAAGTATTTATCAACCAAGTCAAAGTACAGCAGCACCAAATCGTCAACATTCAAATCAGATGCTTGCAAGGAGAAAAATGCATCATTCTCCCTTCCCTCGATCATTTTCATGATCAGGTCTTTATGGATTTTTGAAAGACGATTGTCAGCTAAAACCTTATTTTTTAGGCCAGCCTTGTTCTTGGGAACATTATCATATAACTTACCGAGAAAGACAGCTCGATTTTCTTTTTCATTAAAAGGTATATAATCAACTGCCGGCGCCTTGGGCGGCACTTTTATTTTGTGAACTTTTTTTGCCCCCGAAACAACTTCAAATTCTTCAAGCAAGTCACTTGAAGTCGATCCGATTATGATCTCCCGCGGAGCCTTCTTGCAGCGATGCAGCATAAAATCTGCGTAGGCATGATCGTCAATGATAGAGAAGGGGACGACGTTGAAGATATCAAATATATTTTTATCTTCCATTATATAAGGAGGTGATTTTACTGTTAAATTATAATAGAAGTGGCCTGTGAATATCAGCGTCCTAGCACCTACCTCACTCACTTTTTTTATTATATCCCCTTCCTTATCCACGGCGTGATAGTCAAGCCCTATATTTTTTGCCGCATTCGAAACATGCTCGTCGAAAAGAGAAATACCATAAATAAGCGGGTATTTTATGTGAATGAACCTATCTTTACATGTATGCGTATCACTTCTTGCACCCAGCCCATCTTGTCTGTCTAAGGTATGGCTAACGCTTCTATCAGCATCTTCATTCTTCGCGGCTTGAACAGGAGTAGCTTCCCCGAAAGCCTGGACCATAGACAGCAGGTATGAAAGCTTAGCGTCCTGGATAGCCGTAAGCTCAGCACCTCGTTCCTGGTTGGGTAAAAAAAGTGCGTCCGCACTCGCCAGCTCACGACTCTCCTTAAGCTGCTCTACGGGAATTTCTTTGGTGCTGTGGCTATGATACTGCAGGTTTTGCAGCGTGTGGAAACGAAACCCATTTCGTGTAGCCCAGCACTGAACCTCGGCGAGGTCGGGTTGGCGCTCATGAGTGCGCTGAAAAGCCACCCTGACCTGAAGCAGCAGGGTATTTTTTAGTGTTTTCTCGCCATTTTCGAGTACTTTCATGGCATCGTGGTGGTCATCCAACACCAGCATATCCACGCTGGGGATGCCTTCGATGTCATCTAATCTGATGGTGTTGATGGGAAGTTCTACTAGCGTTTTGGTGTTCGCCCTCAAGAACTCAGGCTGCTGCTCTTCCGGCAACGGTGTAAGTGTGCTGCTTTTTTCAGCCTCTACCGCTGCGTAGAGTATAGTAGGCTGACCGTTGCCTAATACGACATGAGGATAGTGGTGCAGTTCTCCATGCTGTTGGAGTTCTTCAATCCCATTGTTTAGTAGACTTGCAGGGTCAAAACTGATCACTGCCAAATTACCCTTGCTAACCCACTGGAGATAGCCTGGATGGCGGGGTATTACAGCAGCGTTGTCTATAATGGTAACCGGCTCATCCAGCTGCCACTCGAAGCCATTGCCCGTTAGCGTTTCTTGGTTGCTGGCTTCAATAAATTCAAGTAACTTTCCATCATTTTCAAACCAGTGTTCGCCCGCTTTATTGAAGCTAAGCGCCTCAGGGGGTTGACCCTTGCAATGCCGCTGCCATATAGCACGCAGAGCTTTCGTCAGGTGATTGGCGAAGCGAGGACCGTCGCATATAGGAGATTCTGTCAGTATGGTACGCAGCGCGGCTCTAATGACAGCGAGATTGGGCAAGTCAGAGGCTAGCTCCTTGGCACGCTTGCGGAACTCTTCCCAGTCATCGGTGACCAGCTCCGGAAGCCCGGCATTGACGAGATGGGTTGCGCTATGGCGCCCAGCGAAGGTGGGGCCGACCCGGGTGACTACTGGCACCCCCATCATCAGGGCCTCGCAGGTAGTCAGGCCACCTGAATAAGGCCAAGTATCAAGTGCGATATCGATACGCTGATAGGTTGCCATAAACTCCTGGTGGTGGGCCGGGCCCTCTAATATAAGGCGATCGGCTGCCACGCCGTGCCCCACCAAGATGCTGGTGATCTTGTCACGATAGCGCGCGCTGTCGAATTGGATTCCGCGGAGCAATAGTTTGCTTCTGGGAATTTCATTGAGTAGCTTTGCCCATTCTGCCAACAAGGACGATGATAGCTTGGCAGGATTATTTAGACAGCCGAAGGTGATATACCCGTTACTCAGCGCAGGAAGAGCATTGCACGGAGGAGCATGGTCAGGAATAAGGTAACAGATATAATCGTCAGGAAGACGAATCAGTTTTTCCGTGTAAAGCTCATCTATGCCTTGAGGCGTTTCGATGCAATCACTTAAAAGGTAATCAACGCAGCTTAACCCTGTCGTATTGATCAGGTTTCCCACCCACTTTACGATGATTGGGGCGGGTTCACGCGTCAGGGTATCGTAACGGGACCCTTCACCTGCACCATTCATATCGATCAAGATATCGACACCATCTTCTCGAATCTTTTGATCTAGTTGAGCATCGCTTAGTCCTTCAACAACCTGCCAACGGTGTACTACTTGTTGGATATCACGGGTCAGCTTGTCAGAAAACTGATTGGTGCTATAGGCAACCAATTCAAATTGCTCAGAAGATAGATGCTGCAGTGCTGGCAGTATCATCTGTCCTACCGGATGCACTCTAAATCCACCTGAAAGCAGGCCAATGCGCAGTCTTTTCTTTGGATCCTTCAATGTGCTGGCACGGCCCAACTGAGATGTCTTGGCAAAGCGTCTTTCCCACTCTAGCACTTGGGATAAGATATCAGTAACACTATAGTCCGGATTATAGTGTGCCGACATCAAAAGATTTGAATGCACTTGACCATTTGTGGGATCTAACTCCAATTCCTTCTCAAAGTGCTCCTCGGCTTTCTTATAGTCTCCTTCCTTCACACAAAGGGTCGCGATATGGTTGTGCACCCCAATGCGTTTTGGATTGACCGTCAACAGTCGATTCAAGGTTTCCAAAGCATCGTCGTGGTGCTTGAGCTGGTCGAGAATTCTCGCACGCCACAGCAAGACTTCTTCATTACGTGCGCCTAGCGCAAAGGCTTGATCGTTGACCTCAAGGGCCTGGCGGTTATTTCCAAGGTGATGGTAAGCCCGACTCAGCCATATCAGTGCCGTCAGATCGGTAGATTCGGCTTGGACGACTCCTTCCAACGCTGCGACCGCTAGCTCGGCCTTTCCCGCCAGCACTTGGTACTGGGCCAGTTTTAGCTGTTGGGCAACACTCGGAGTTTTCGACAGCTTCAATACCTTAGCCATGGCCTCACTGGCTTCAGAGAATCTCCCCAGCCGGCCCAGTACATTGGCATGCAATTCATGAGCGGCGGCTACCTCTGAGTAATGCTGCACCATGCCCTCGGCCAATCGCAGGGCTTGGGAGTAGTCTTCCCTTTGGAAGGCGGTGTTGAAGGCTTCTCGCTGAGCAGCAGGCAAGGCAACGTCAACCTGGGAAGCACGAAAATTTGAGCGGCGGTGAGCATTTTTCTTGGCCATAGCCAGGGCACCTTGACAGACAAATAAGATGATAACTGTCAATGCTACCGTTTCTGGCTCATCAGGATACGCATAAAAAGCCCTCCAACCCTACCCTTTTCTCCTCTTAGGTGGGGCGAGTAGTTCATAACCCTCTGTTAACGAAGCGAGGCTGGCCAATCGGCCAGCCTCGTGATTCGAAGACTGCGTGGAGCAGTTTCGCGCTGTGCAGTTTAGCCCAGCAGGGAGAGAACCGTCTGCGGGGTCTGGTTTGCCTGAGCCAGCATGGAAGTGCCAGCCTGCTGCAGGATGTTGGCGCGGGTCATGTTGGACACCTCGACCGCGTAGTCGGCATCCTCGATGCGCGAGCGAGCTTCGGTCAGGTTGGTGATGTTGGTGGTCAGGTTCTCGATCACGGAGTCGAAGCGGTTCAGGGTGGCACCGAGAGTCGCACGCTCGTCATCGATGGTCTGCAGTGCTGCATCGACGGAGTCAATGGCTGCCTGAGCATTGGAGAAGGTAGAAACATCCAGGGCATTCACACCCAGTGCTGACGCCTGAGCATCCACGGTGTTGACCGTAATATCATCAACGCCGGCAGTAGTGTTAGCACCCACCTGGATGTTCAGTGCAGCAGAAGCATTCAGCAGGTCTGTACCGTTGAAGGTCGTAGCACCGGCCACGCGATCGATTTCTGCGATACGCTCATCGATTTCCAGCTGGATAGATGCACGGTCTTCGGTGGAGTTGGTGTCGTTGGCTGCCTGCACTGCCAGCTCACGAATACGCTGCAGGTTGTCGCTGATCTGGTTCAGACCGCCTTCCATGGTCTGGGCCAGGGAGATACCGTCGTTGGCGTTACGCTGGGCCTGCTGCATGCCCTTGATCTGGGCGCTCATGCGGTTGGCGATGGCCTGGCCGGCGGCGTCGTCGGCGGCGCTGTTGATGCGCAGGCCGGAAGAGAGGCGCTCTTGAGCCTTGGCCAGCATGGACTGGGAGCTCTTGAGATTGTTCTGGCCGATCAGGGCGGTGATGTTGGTATTGATCACGGACATGGTGTCATTCCTTCTCTACGTTGAGGGCTCCATCGACGGGCCCACTGAACCTTATCTCTTGGCCCAGCATTTCGGGCCTGTCTCAACGGCGCCGTTGGCCGTTACCCTGAATAACGGCACGGCAGGGACAAACTTTAGGGAAACGCAGAAAAAAATTTCCGGCTTTGCAGAATCGACACCAACGCACAAGCTCGAGCCATAGAAACGACAAAAAGCAGCCCGGCCATACCGGACTGCTTGAATTAGCGAAGCTAAATATGCTTACCTTCTTCTACCAAGCTGGGCATTCATGATGTCGAACTGTTGGCTCAGATAGGCACTCATCGAGTTCATCTGTGCCACCATCATGTCGAGTTGACTGAATTGCTTGCGATAACGTTCTATCGAGCGCTCGATGCTCGTCTCCATGCGTTCGAAACGAGCCTTCAAGCTATCGATACGAGTCTCGGAGCTGGTGATCGAACTCTTGATCAGCCCACCGTCACCCAGGTATCGCTTCATCGAGTCGCCCAATCGACCGGCCAGACCCGCTTCCTTGCTGTCGCCAGCAAAGAAATCCGCGACAGCCTGCTGGTTCGTGGCGATCGCCTCACTGAGCTTGCTTTCATCCAGCTCCAGGCGTCCGTTGGAGCGCAGCGAAATGCCCAGTTGCGACATCATCGTGATATCACCGCCCGGCACGATATCCGTGAGGTCGCGGCTGAGTCGAGACTCTAGGCTGCGCACCACTCTGTCTCCCACCAGCTCGCCCGCCGAGGTGGAGTCAGAACCTGGCGCCGTCATCCGCCCGATGCTGGACTTCATCTCGTTGTAAGCGGAAACGAAGCTCTTGACGGCTTCCTTCAGGGAATTCGTATCGCGCTGGACCGTGACGCCCAGTGTCTTGCCGGCCGAATCCGCACTCAGCTCCAGGGTCACGCCCTGAATGGCGCCTTCCACCCGGTTGGTGGCGCTAGTGATGGTGATACCGTTGATGTTGAGCTCGGCATCACGACCCGCCTGACGCGCGGCAGTATCTTCAGCTATGGCACCCGGATCGGCCAAGCCGGCAAAGCTGACGCCAGTGACGCCGGCATCGACGCCAGACTCACGTGACGACAGCACCAGGCGATGCCCTTGCCCATCGAAAATGATGGAGGCATTCACTCCCGCGTCGGCATCGGCGTTGATGGCGTTGCGCATGTCGACAAGCGTGGCGCCTTCGTCAAAGGTCACCGTCCTGGTGGTGCCATCTCCGAAGCTCAGCTCGAGCGAGGCGTTTGGCCCGGCAAGCGCTGCACTCGAATCCGTGACACGGGTAGTGGCCACACTACCGGCCCGTGCGGTATTCAGCACCTCGACCTCGTAATTGCCAGGCGTCGCCGTGGCGCCTGCCGATGCCGTCATGCCATCGCCACGCACCTGAGTCGTCAGCCCCTGATAGAGCTTGGGATCGTTGAGCTTGGCCGTGGCATCCTGGAACTTGTTCAGCGCCGACTGTAGCCGTCCGTACGCCGAAATCTTGGCCTGTTCCTGAGTCCGCTGCGCCACGATCGGCTGCAGCTTCTGGCGCTCTGCGGCGCGCAGCTGGTCAAGAAGTCCTGTGAGATCGAGGCCGGAGCCTACGCCAAGCGCTGATATCGAAGCCATCTTGGTTCACTTCCCTGAGTGATATGACGTGAGTAATGACCTTATCGGCAGCTGCACGAAGAACTTTAGCCCGGCACGCATTCTGTTTCCAAACCGGTTTTTTACTGCCCCGACATACCACCACCCATTTGCGTATCGAGCATGCCGAGCTGCTGCGTGAGGTAAGCGCTGGTCTGGTTCATTTGCGACAGCATGGTATCGAGCTGGCCGAACTGGGTCTGGTAACGGGCAATGGTAGTGTCGATGCGCTGTTCCATGAGCTGATAGCGATCGCCAAGGCTCTCGATGCGGTTTTCCGCACCGCTCACCGCACTTTCCAATGCCCCTTCTTCGTCGAGCAACTGAGACAGGGTCGCGTCCAATCTCCCGGCCAGGCCATCGGCCTCGTCAGCCCCGGAGAAGAACGCTCCCACGGCAGCCGGATTTTCTGCCAGCGCAGCATCCAACTTCTGCTCATCCAGCTCCAATCTACCGTCTACACTCAGCGAGATGCCAAGCTCGGCCAGCCGCTGATACCCCTCCTCACCGCCCAAGCCATTGCCCAGGTCGCTGCGAAGTCGAGACTCGATGGTACGAACCGCGCTGTCGCCGATCAGCTCACCTGCCTGACCATCCGCACCGTTGAAAGCCGTAAGACGCCCTGCGGTGGTTTTCAGCTCATTGTAGGCGGTGATGAAGTTGTCGACTCCCTCACGCGCGGGCTGTGTATCCTGCTCGACGAGCAGGCTGCTCTGGCCGGTTGACTGGAGATCCAGCGCAACCCCTTGAATCGCATCATCCACCTGGTTGGAAGCGCTCTCGACCGAGATACCGTTCACGGTAAAGGCGGCATTTTGCCCGGCTTGCTCGATCGTGACATCGGTGAGCGTGGCATCGCTTGCCATTTCGGCAAAGTCGGTATCGAGCAGGGTTGCGTCGCTGCCGGTCTGCTTCGACATCAATGCAAGCCGATAACCGCTGCCGTCATTGATGACCGACGCGTTGACCGCAGCCTCCGGGTCCGCATTGATGGCGTCTCGCACGTCTTGCAGCGTGCTTCCCGCCTCGATCGCCACACGTTGGTTCAGATCAGCATTGGCAAAGGTGAGATTGAGTTCGCTGTCGTCTTCCGTCAGAACCGTATCCAGACTGTCGACCCGCTGAGTAGCAATGCTACCCGCCGTGGCAAGGGTATCGACACTGATGTCGTACCGCCCTGGACTGGCCTCGCCATTCGCCGCTGCCTGCACGGCATCGCCGCTGATGGAAGTGGAGAGACTCTGGTACAGAGTGGTCTCATTGAGAGCCTGAGTGGCATCCTGAAACGCAGAGAGCGCTCCCTTCAACTCACCGTAGGCGGAGATCTTCACCTGCTGGGTCTCGATCTGTTGTTCGATGGGCTCGAGCTTGCTGCGTTCGGCTGCGTAGAGCTGGTCGAGAAGTCCGTTGAGATCGAGCCCGGAGCCGATGCCGAGGGAAGAAATGCTGGCCATGAAAAACTGCCTTTAGGTCGGTGTATTTGCCTCCTAATACCCTTCATCTCGGCGACTCACTGAGATACTTTAGCTTTCCGGCGAAAAAAATCAGAACTCGTCGGCCGCCTCCTTGCGGCTCGACGGTCCCTGCGTCTCAGTCCAGCTCCACCAGTTGGCGCTGTTGCACCGATCTGCCTGGCCGTTGGCTCGACATGCCGGCTGCCGACACGACCGGCTCTCGCTCGCTCAGCTTGAAACCGCTCACAGCCTCGGCCAGGCGATCGGCCTGCTCCTTGAGCTGTTCGGCAGCTACGGTGGATTCCTCCACCAGCGCGGCATTCTGCTGCGTCATGCGGTCGAGCTCAGCCACGGCGACATTGACTTGACCGATCCCGTCGCTCTGTTCGCCAGCAGCCACGCTGATCTCTCCCAGGACCTTGGCGACACGGCTGACGCCAGCGACCAGTTCTTCCATGGTGGTACCTGCCTGCTGAACCAGCTCGGTGCCGTTGGCGACCTTGTGGCTGGAGGCTTCGATCAACCCACGTATCTCACGCGAGGCATCGGCGCTGCGCGTGGCCAGTTGGCGAACCTCGCCGGCCACCACGGCGAAGCCTCTGCCCTGTTCACCGGCCCGGGCCGCTTCGACAGAGGCGTTCAAGGCCAGCAGGTTGGTCTGGAAGGCGATGCCATCCATCACCTTGACGATATTGCCGATACGTTCCGAAGCGGCGGTGATTTCCTGCATGGTGGCAACCACCTTTCCCACCACTTCGCCACCGCGAGTCGCCACGCTGGAAGCAGACTGCGAAAGCTCGCTGGCATGGCGTGCCGAATCCGCCGTGTGCTCCACGGTGCTGGTGATCTGCTCGATGGAAGCCGAGCTCTGCTGCAGGCTGGAAGCGGCATTTTCGGTGCGCCGGGAGAGATCCTGACCACCGCTGGCAATCTCACCAGCGGCGACGGTAACGGACTCACTGGCTTCACGGATGGTGATCATCACGCTCTCGATACGCGAGACGAACCGGTTGAAGGCACTCGCGATCTGCGCCACTTCATCGCGCCCATCCTCCGGCAGACGGCGGGTAAGGTCACCCTCTCCACTGGCGATATCGGCCATGGCATCACGAACCGACTGCAGGCGGCGGAACAGGAGCTTTAGCAGCGCTCCCAGCACCACAGCCGCCCCTAGCACCACCAGCACCAGGGTGATCAACGCATTGCTGAGCACGGCACGCAGCCCGGCTGTGGCCTCGCGTTCATCCAGCGCCACGGCCAACTGCCAGTCGGTACCGCCGATAGGCACGCTGCGCAACCACTTGTCGCGCCCGCCCAAGGCCAGACGAACGGGATGCTCGACGCCAACCGGGCCGGAAAAATAGTCGGCCCCGAATGCCGGGGTCAGCCGTGAGGCCGGCTCGAGCGTCATGTCGGGGTCGGGATGGGCAACCATAGTGCCATCGGCGGTGACAAGGAAGGCAAAGCTGTTCGGCGTCGGTGCGATCTCCCCTACGTTGTTCACGATCTCACTGATGGCGATATCTCCACCGCCCACGGCCACCAGCCGTCCGTTGGCATGAAAAGGCGTGGCAATGGTCACGATGAGCCCACCGGTACTGGCGTCCACGTAGGGCTCGGTGACGATCGTCTCGCCCGCTTCGACCGCCTCCAGGTACCAGGGGCGCTGGCGCGGATCGTAATCGGCGGGCGGTGTCCATCCATCGGAAAAGACTCCGCGACCGTCTTCGGGATAGGCAAGGTAAGCGGAAATGAAGCCGCCGGAGGCCTCGAGCTGTAGCAGCGCGGCGAGCGGAGCGCCGCTCTGCGCCACCGGGGCGAGAGCTTCCAGCATGCCGGCGCGGGCATCGATCCACTCGGAGATGGCCAGACCGTTGCCTTGGGCCACGGCGGCCAGATTACGTGCTACCTGCTGATTGTTATGGTGACGAAGGGTGAAATAGCTGATGGCAGCGTTGATTATCAACGCCGTGGCAATCACGGCGGCAGTCGCCAGCAGAAGACGTAGTCGAAGGGAATTGAACATGGTGAACTCTCGGGTCGAATGTCGGGGCTTACGACTCTTCCATGAGTCTGATTGACCAATATCGGCCGCGAGAGATTAGACTTTAGGCGTATTTCACCGCGCGTGAATAATCACCTCGACGCGGCGGTTCTGGGCTCTTCCCTCCACCGTGTCATTGCTGCCCAGTGGGCGGGTATCGGCCAGCCCCACCGCGCGCAGGCGCTGCGAGTCGACACCGGAGCGCTCCAGCTCGTGAACGATGGCGATGGCTCGGGCACTGGAGAGCACCCAGTTGGAGGGGAACTCGTTGGTCTGAATGGGCCGGCTGTCGGTGTGCCCCTCCACGGCAACCTCACCGTCGTGGCGCTGGATCACCTCGACCAAGCGCTGAATCAACGCCTCTCCCTCTTCGGTAAGCTCGGCTGCGGCGGTGGGGAACAGTAGCCTGTCCTCCACTCGTAGCTTGATGCCTTCGGCGACCCGGGTCGCCTCGACGCCCTCCAGATCCGGCAGATAGGGCGCATCGCGCAGGTCTTCATCCAACGACTGTTGCAGCAGCTGCGATGCCGCAATGGCGGGCTCATCGATCTGCTGCATGCCGCTCGGGGGCCGGTCGGTCAGTACCAGGATGAAATCGCCGCGCGAGCTGGGCAGTACATCGTTGGCCGCGAGCAGTGGCTGCAGCGGTGGTTGTAATGGCGCAAGCGTAGCCGGCGCCTGTTGCTCCAGCAGAGCCAGCGGCGTTGGCGGCGGCATGAATGCGGGTAAAGCGGCAGGTGTCGGTACCGGTAACGCCGGTAACTCGCCCCTACGCGGCAGGCCGGCCACACCCAGCGCCGCCGCAATGGCCGACTGGCTCAGGCTTCCGGCAACGGGCCGGGGCGCCTCGGCCGCAGGCCAGGCCTCATCGACGGCAGGCCGTGCCTGGGCCAGCTCGCTGGGCAGGGGAATCGCAAAAGGCACCCGATCCGCCAACGATGGGCTAGCGTCGGAACGGCCGAAGCTGGAAAGGGTGAAGATCAGTACCATCAAGGCCACCAGCAGCGTCATGATGTCCAGATAGCCGATCATCCAGGCGCTGTCCTGGTCGTGATCGTGATGACTGGGCAAGAGCGATTCGTGGCGCATGGGACCACGATGATCGCCACTGCTGGCTTGCAGGGAGCTCATCGAAACGGTTTGTCATCCGAGGGAAGATGGCATGCTAGCGTAACGGTCGAAGGCACCGAGTGAAACGGCGAAAAGCGCGACTCACGAGCGCTTCCTCGGGCTTCAGCTGGTGCTTTCGGGCAATCCGCTGCGTGATGCCAGGTAACGGCTGGCAAAGAGGTCGGCCGGAACCGCTCGCCCGGTGAGATAGCCCTGGATCAGCTCGACCCCGTAACGCCCGAGAATGTCACGCTGGGACTCGGTTTCGACCCCCACGGCGGCCAGGCACAGCTCCATTTCGCGAGCCAGTCCTGCCACGGCGGCGACGATAGCCGCACTGCCTTTCTGGCCGCTGTCCAGCCGCTGCACGAAACGGCGGTCAATCTTCAACATGTTGATGGGCAGCTCATGCAGGTAACCGAGAGCGGCATAGCCGGTGCCGAAGTCGTTGATGGCGACATCCCCTGCCAGGCGTCGTAGACGTTTGAGTACCACGGCGGCCTGCTGAGGTTTGTCGAGCAGAGTACGCTCGGCTATCTCGAAGCCCAGCAGCCCGGGCTGCAGGTTGTGCTGCTTGAGCTTGGTCGCCACTCGCACGGGCAGTTCCGGCTGCCAGAACTGACGGGCGGAGAGGTTGATGCTGATGGGAACCGACGCGCTACCGGCGACATTCCATGCGACCAGTTGGGTGCAGATCTGCTCCAGAATGTATTCATCCAGCTGTGGCAGCAGCCCAGCACGCTCGACCAGCGCCATGATGTCGATCGGCGGCACGCTGCCCAGCAGCGGATGATGCCAGCGCAACAGGGCCTCGGCACCGTACAGCCTGCCGCCCTCTCGCTCGAAGATGGGCTGATAGTGCAGCTGCAAGCCTTCACCCGTGATGAAGGCATCATGCAAGGCCTTTTCGAGCGCCCGCTGACGGTCATCCTGCAGGTTCATCTCGTTGCGATAAAGGCGATAGCCGTTGCGGCCCTCCTCCTTGGCCCGGTACATCGCCACGTCGGCGTTATGCACCAGGGCTTCCGCGGTGGTCGCATCGTCGGGGTAGAGGCTGATGCCCAGACTGCAGCCAATGCGAAACTCCTGACCCTCGATCACGCAGGGCTCGCCCACGGCCTCCACCAGGCGACGAGCGATACGAGTCACCTCGTCGACCTCTTCGAGATCGGGGAGCAGGATCAGGAACTCGTCGCCGCCCAGACGAGCCAGAGTGTCGTCTTCACGCAGGCGCAGCTGCAGCCGTTCGGACATCATCACCAGCAGCTCATCGCCGAAGGCGTGACCGAGCGCATCGTTGACTTCCTTGAAGTGATCCAGGTCGACGAAAATCACCGCCAGGCGGCTCTGGTTGCGGTGGGCATGCCGAATCGCCAGCTCCAGGCGATCCTCGAGCAATCGACGGTTGGGCAGGCCTGTGAGCGCATCGTAATACGCCAGCTTGCGTATGCGCTCTTCGTTCTCGCGCATGTGGGTGATGTCGCTGAACAGCGCCGCATAGTGGGTCACCGCACCGCTGTCGTCGGTGATCGCCGTGATGGTCAGCATTTCGAGATAGAGCTCGCCACTCTTGCGCCGATTCCATATCTCGCCCCGCCAGTAGCCGCTGCGCTTCAGCGCATCCCACATCTGGCCGTAGAAGGCGGCGTCGTGACGGCCCGATGAGAGTATCTCCGGGGTTCTGCCAATCGCCTCTTCGGCGGTATACCCGGTCATGTGGGTAAAGGCGCGATTGACGAATTCGATCCGGTTGGCGGGATCGGTGATGATGATGCCCTCCAGCGAGGAGTCGATGACCCGCTCCGCCAGCTGCAGGTTCTCCCGCGATTTGGCCAGCGCCTGGTCACGCTGCTCCAACGCCTGACGCAGATCCTGCATATATAGGCACTCGGCACTGGCCAACATATCGCGAAAGCCCAGCAGCCCAACCACCTCATCGCTGTCGTCGAGCACCGCGAGGTGACGCACCCGATGGTTCATCAACAGGTCACGGGCGGCGATCAGGGTGTCGTCCTGATACACCGTCAGCAGCGGCCGGCTGGCTAGCCCATCGATGGGCGTATTACCCGGGTGACGTGCCACGAATCGCACCAGGTCGCGTTCGGTGAGGATGCCCAGCTCGCCGTTCCCGCACTTGACGACCACGGCATCGCATTCGGATAACCGCATCGAACGCGCTGCCTGTGACAACAGCTGCGTACCTTCGAGCACCAGGGCACGCTGACGCATCGCTGCCTGCACCTCGCGCAGGCGAAGGTAGGGCTCGAGCCCCTGGTTCAGGGCGACATCCGTCTGCGACAGGATGCCGACCGGCGCTCCGGCATCGTCGACCACCAGGAAGTGGCGACGCCGCTCGGCGTTGAAGCGCAGCGCCGCCTCGCTCATCGGCGTGGAGCAGTGCAGGCTCGCTACCGGCCGACTCATCACCTCCGAGACCGGCTGACGCACAGCATCGGGGTCGGCGAAATTGACGGCCAGCGCATCGTGTTCGGTCCAGATGCCCAGCGGCTGTCCGGCCTTTATCACGATGATGGAGCTGCATTGGCGAACCGCCATCCGCTCGGCCGCCATCCACAGCGGTGTCTCGGGCTCGCAGGTGAGAAGCCCGGTCTGCATGATGCGTTCGATGGGTAGCTCTTGGCTCATGTCGCCTCACTGCTGGCTGCTGCTCGATGCATCGGCTACGACGTCCTGTGCCCAACCAAGAGCATCCGCCTGTCACCTGCATGTTCTGGAGTGGCGCAGTCTAAATGTAGCCAACTGTTACCGCATTTTATCCGCTTAGCTTAACTTTGCATCAACGAATAACGAAAACCGCCAACGCTGCGACAACACACCACCATGAAAAATTGGCAAGATGCCCTAAAGGCGGCTTCTCTTCGGCCGATATAGCCTGTGGGAGAGGCTGTCCACGAACGGCCTTGGGGGAGATGCTGGATGCCAGCATCAGCAGGACGTATACAAAAGGAAAACAGTCAATGTCTTCGCCACTGACCGACGCCACCAACGCTTTGAGCACATCAGCACTGCACGACCTGACGCCACGCCAGCGCAAGGAGAGCGTTCTGGCCTCGTTGCCCAGCGCCGGCTCCATGCTGGCCCAGGCCGAAAGCCACGGAATGTCGCCCAGCCAGGCCGACCTGGTGGAGCCGATTCAGCGCATCAATGAAGTGCTGCGTCAATACGGTGTGGAATTCGAGCTCAACGATACATCACGTGTCATTACTCGCATCGTGGACCGCGAATCGGGAGACGTGCTGCGCCAGATACCTGCAGAAGAGGTCCTCGCCATCGCCGAGCGCCTTGATGAACTGAGGGGGAACCTGATCAGCCTGCAAGCCTGACCTGAATGGCAGCCGCGATTCAAAAAACGCTGAAATAAAATGACGGCGAAGGGCTTTCCAGCTTCAGACCTGCATGTTCATGACGTCACGATAGGCGGAGACCAGACGGTTACGAACCTGCAGGCCCATCTGGAAGGCCACGCTAGCCTTCTGCATGTCGACCATGACGTCATTGAGCTCGACATTGGGATCACCGGCCTGAAAGGCCATGGACTTTGCAGCGGAAGCCTGCTGCAGGCGATTGATGCGCTGAATCGAAGCCTGCAGTTCGCTGGCGAAGCCGCCCTGCCCCACCTGAGTGGATACCTGCTGCCCCTTGGCAACCGGCCCACCGGCCTGGGCCGCCATGGCCTGCATCTGTGCCAGCGCCGACTGGATGGCAGGTGAACTCATGTTCCGCCCCTCATCTCGTGTTGGTTGGCGGGCTCATTGCGAGCCCACTGGAATGTAGAGCAAGACTATCAGGTTGCCGCGTTCGCCAAACGACCAATTGGAAGGTAAAAAAGGGGCTTTTCCCGCCTTTGGAGTGGATGGGGGCTCGCATAATAGCGTTCATCACAGTTGCGCCCCTTGCGGGCAGCCAGAACGCGGTGAACGGATGCAGTCGATGCCTTCTTCCAGCAACACACTTCACGCAGCTCAGCGCACGTCTCATGCAGTCGCCAAATGCGTGCTCACGCGGGGTCGAGCATGAGCAACGGCGCCACGACGCAGGAGCGTCAGGACTCCTCAGCCAGCGGCTCCGCCGCGGTGGTCGAGCGACTCCAGCAACAGCTGCGCGGCAACCCCTTGCTCGCCATCCTGATCGGTGGCGCTGCGATGATCGCCATCGTGGTCGCGCTGCTGATGTGGGCACGTGCGCCTGAGTATCGTGTTCTCTACAGCAACCTTACCGAGGCCGACGGCGGACGCATCATCAGCGAGCTGGAAAGCCGTGGCGTCCCATACCGCTTCAGCGAGGGCGGTACGGCGCTATTGGTGCCGGGAGACGCCGTGCACAGCCTGCGCCTGCAGCTCGCCGAGCAGGGCCTACCCCGTGGCGGCAACGTCGGCTTCGAGCTGATGGACAGCCAGGCCTTCGGCGTCAGCCAGTTTGCCGAACAGGTCAATTTCCAGCGCGGCCTGGAGGGCGAGCTGTCGCGCTCCATCGAATCCCTGGGGCCGGTATCGCGCGCCCGCGTGCACCTGGCCATGGCCCGCTCCTCGGTATTCGTGCGCGATCGCGAACCCGCCAAGGCCTCCATCATCGTCACTCTGGAGCCGGGCCGGGTGATGGGCGACGGCCAGGTCAGCGCCATCGTTCACATGGTATCCAGCAGCGTTCCTGATCTGGCTGCAGAAAACGTCACCGTGGTCGACCACAGCGGCCGCCTGCTTTCTCAGACCAGCACCCAGGGTCGCGGTCTCGATGCCACCCAGCTCGACTACATTGCCGAGGTGGAGCGCTCCTTCCAGCAGCGCATCGAAAACATCCTGGCCCCGATCCTCGGCCGCGAGAACATCAGCGCCCAGGTTGCCGCCCAGATCGATTTCTCCCGCCGCGAAGAGACCTCCGAGCGCTTCGGCCCCAACCAGCCGCCCAACGAAGCCGCGATACGCAGCCGTCAGTCGAGCCTTTCCTACAACGGTGGCGACGGCCTAGCGCTGGGTATCCCCGGCGCGCTCAGCAACACGCCACCGGGGGTGGCCCCCTCCCCCATCGAGCTGCCCACCGACGAAGACGGTGAACTTACCGAAGAGGCCCAGCAAAGCCTGCAGGCGCTCAACAACCTGCGCCAGGACGACGTGGTCAACTTCGAGGTCGATCGCAACATCCAGCACATTCAGCATCGTCAGGGCGAGGTAACCCGCCTTACCGCCGCCGTGGTGGTGGACTACCGCGAAGAGCGCAACGAAGACGGCGAATGGCAGCGCGTGCCGTTGAGCGAGGCCCAGATCGCCCAGATCGAACGTCTGGTGCGCCAGGCCATCGGCTTCTCCCCGGCACGCGGCGACGAAATCGAAGTGGTCAACAGCCCGTTCAGCCGCGACGTGACGGAAGCCGAAGAGTTCGAGTGGTGGCAATCGCCCGAGATTCATTCGCTGGCTCTGACCATCGGACGCTATCTGCTGGTGGCACTGGGCATACTTCTCGGCTACCTGCTGGTCCTGCGCCCGCTGATCAAGCGCCATACCGAGCAGCCCGTGCTGGCTAGCGCTCCGGGCACAGGTCTGCAGGTGCGCGTGGGTGACGACGGCGAGCCGGCCGAGGGTGAACTGCAGGCCGCCGGAGACGATGACGAGCTGCGGCCGTACCAGAAGCCCAAGCGCAAGCGCCGCTCGTCGGCCTACGAAGACCATCTGGCCGAGCTGCGTGAGCTCGCCCAGGAAGATCCCCGCATGATCGCCATGATCGTACGCAGTTGGATGAGCAAGCATGAGTAGTGCCAAAGCGATGAACGGCGTTCGCCGCAGCGCCATCTTGATGTTGGCCCTCGACGAGGACAGCGCGGCCGAGGTGTTCAAGTTCCTCTCGCCCAAGGAAATCCAGCAGTTGAGCATGGAGATGGCCGACATGGGCCAGGTCTCTCACGAGGACATGCAGCAGGTGATGCTGGAGTTCCATCGCGAGACCGAGGAGTTCATCGCCCTCAACCTCAACTCCAGCGATCACATTCGCTCGGTGCTGACCAAGGCGCTGGGCAGCGAGCGCGCCACCAGCATCATCGAGGACATTCTCGAGTCTTCCGGCTCCAGCAGCGGCATCGATTCGCTGAATCTGATGGAAGCCTCGATGGTGGCCGAGCTGATCCGCGACGAGCATCCGCAGATCATCGCCACCATCCTGGTGCACCTGGAACGCCACCAGGCCGCCGATATCCTCGAGCTGTTCGACGACAAGTTACGCAACGACGTGGTGCTGCGTATCGCCACCTTCAGCGGCGTGCAGCCGGCTGCCCTGCAGGAGCTCACCGAGGTGCTCTCGGGCATGCTCGACGGACAGAACCTCAAGCGCAGCAAGATGGGTGGTGTGAGAACTGCTGCCGAGATCCTCAACCTGATGAACTCCTCTCTCGAGGAAACCGCCATCGAGACGGTTCGCGCCCACAGCGAAGATCTGGCGCAGAAGATCATCGACGAGATGTTCCTGTTCGAGAACCTCATGGACCTCGACGACCGCAGCATCCAGCTGGTGCTCAAGGAGATCGACACCAACTCGCTGGTGGTGGCCCTCAAGGGTGCTCCCGAAGGGCTCATGGAGAAGTTCCTGCGCAACATGTCGCGCCGTGCCGCCGACCTCATGCGCGAGGACATGGAGGCCCGCGGGCCGATTCGCGTCTCGCAGGTGGAAGCCGAGCAGAAGGCCATTCTCCAGGTGGTACGCCGCCTGGCCGACTCCGGCGAGATCGTGCTGAGCGGTGGAGACGACACCTATGTCTGAACGGGCGACCGGCTCGGAGCGCCACGCCCCCTGGCGGCGCTGGCAAATGGACGAACTGCATGCCGAGCAGCCCGAAGAAGACGCCCGGCAGGCACTGGATCCGGCCGTGGAAGCCAAGCGCCGCGAGGCCTTTCAGCGCCAGGCGGAGCTGAAGGCGCTGCGCGAGAAAGTGATGCAGGAAGCCCGCGAGGAGGGCTATCGCGCCGGCTTCGAGGAAGGCCGCCAGGCGGGGCATGCCCAAGGCCTGGATGAAGGTCGCCTGGAGGCGCAGAAAGAGCTCGAGCAGCAGGTACGTGACACCGTGGCACCGCTTCAGCCACTGGCCGAGCAGTTCTCCATCGCCCTCGAGCGGCTCGATGAAGAGATTGCCAACGACCTGGTGGAACTGGCCCTTGCCACAGGACATCAGCTCGCCGGCGAGGCGCTCAAGGCACGCCCGCGCCAGGTGCTGGAGCTGATCGGCGCGTTACTGCATACCGAGCCGCCGCTGGTGGGCCAGCAGCGGCTCTGGCTGCACCCACTCGACCACAAACTGGTCGAGGAGCACCTGGGCGTCGAGCTGGCCGCGGCTGGTTGGAAACTGCAGCCCGACACCCAGCTCACACGCGGCGGCTGTCGGGTCACCAGTGCCAACGGCGAGTTGGATGCCACCTGGGAGACACGCTGGCAGGCGGTGAAATCCCAGGTCAGACGTCGGCGCGCACCCTCCGGCGACACCGACGGCGACCGAGAAGAGTAGAGGCAACGCAATGAGCGAAGCGGCAACGACCACCAATGCGCATCAAGCACGCTGGCAGCAGACGCTGCGGCATGTGCGCGCACGCGTGGAAACGGTGCCCGGCTATCGCACCAGCGGCCGGGTGCTGCGCGCCACGGGCATGGTGATCGAAGCCGTCGGTCTGCGCGTGGCCCTGGGCAATGCTTGCCGCATCGAACTGCTCTCTCCGGGTGGCAACGAGCCGCCTCGTTTCGCCGAGGCCGAGGTGGTGGGCTTCAACGGCGAGCGCCTGCTGCTGATGCCGCTCACGGAAATTGCCGGCCTGATGCCCGGTGCCCGGGTCTTCCCGCTGGGCGATGGTCCAGACCATGCGGCACGTCGCTTCCCATTGGGAGAATCCCTGCTCGGCCGCGTGGTCGACGGTAACGGCGAACCGCTGGACGGCCTCGGTCCGCTCGATGACGCCCCCCGTGCTCCGCTGTCCACGCCCCCGCTCAACCCTCTGAAGCGCGCTCCTATCGATGAGCAGATCGACGTCGGCATCCGCGCCATCAATGCCCTGCTCAGCGTCGGTCGTGGCCAGCGCATGGGTCTGTTCGCCGGCTCCGGCGTGGGCAAGTCGGTGTTGCTCGGCATGATGGCCCGCTATACCGGCGCCGAAATCATCGTGGTCGGCCTGATCGGCGAGCGTGGCCGCGAAGTCCAGGACTTCATCGACAACATTCTCGGCCCCGAGGGGCGACGGCGTGCCGTGGTGGTGGCGGCGCCGGCCGACACCTCACCGCTGCAGCGCCTGCAGGGCGCGGCCTACGCCACGCGGCTGGCGGAGGGTTTTCGCGATCAGGGCAAGAACGTACTGCTGATCATGGATTCGCTGACCCGCTACGCCATGGCCCAGCGTGAAATTGCCCTGGCCATCGGCGAGCCACCGGCCACCAAGGGCTATCCTCCCTCGGTGTTCGCCAAGATACCCAGCCTGGTGGAACGCGCCGGCAACGCCGAACGCGGCTGCGGCTCGATCACCGCCTTCTATACCGTTCTTACCGAAGGTGACGATCAGCAGGATCCGATCGCCGACTCGGCACGCGCCATCCTCGACGGCCATATCGTGCTGTCGCGTACCCTGGCAGAAGCCGGCCACTACCCGGCCATCGATATCGAAGCCTCCATCAGTCGCGTGATGCCCCACATCATCGACGACCAGCAATTGAGCATGACCCAGGCGTTCAAACGCCTGTTCTCGCGCTACCAGCGCAATCGCGACCTGATCAGCGTCGGCGCCTACAGTCCGGGGCACGACCCCCAACTGGACGAGGCCGTGCAGCGTTACCCGCAGCTGGAGCACTTTCTCCAGCAGGGCATGAACGAGAACGCCTCGATAGAGGCCGCTAAACAGGTTCTGGCTGAAACCCTAGGAGTCAGACAATGAGTGCATCGTCACAACTCGCCATGCTGAGCGACTTGGCCCGCGACGCTCGCGATCAGGCGGGACAGCTGTTGGCAGGCGAGCGTCAGAACGAGCGCCAGGTCGCCGCCCAGCTGGAGTCGCTCAATCGTTACCGGCTCGAGTATGCCGAGCGCTTGCAGCAAGCCATGCGCGAGGGCATCGACCCGGCCAGCATGCACAACTACCAGCAGTTCCTGGCGTCGCTGGATGCTGCCCTGCTGCGCGCCAGACAGGCGCTGGACGCCCAGCAACAGCGCGTGGAGCAGAGCCAGCAGCATTGGCAACAGGAACAGAAGCGGCTTTCGGCCTTCGATACCCTGGTATCGCGGCGCGATGCCGAGCGGCTGCGCCAGGAGGCGCGCCGCGAACAACGTATCAGTGATGAAATGGCAGCCGGACGGCTACTACGCCAGCGTGCCGGTCACTCATCGTGAGCCGGTAAGGAGAAGACCATGAACATTCAGATGATTCTGTCCGCCCTGCCGAACCAGCTCCCCGCCAAGCATGAAGCCGGCGCGGCACCGGAGCATTTCGCTCTGGCGCTGGACCAGGCTAGCAATGGCTATCGAACCGGAGACAGCCCACTGCCCGCTCCGCTGTCCGGTACCGCGCATGGCTTGCCGCAAACCATGGCCGCTCAACAGGCCCTGCTCCAGGCGATGAACGGCACCATCGAACAGCAGCTCGGAGAGAACGGCCCCACGGATGCTGACGCCAACGCCCAGCTCGACGAGATCATGGCACGGCTTGCCCTGATCGATGGCAGCTTCGTTCAGGAGCAGGATACCGACAGCGTGCAGGTAACGATGCCACAGAGCGATACCGACCTGAAGATCGCCAGTGACGTCAACGCTGCCCATCAACTCGAGCGTCAAGCTGCCGATCAAGCCGAACGTCAGGCTGCCCCCCTCGCGGTTGCTGCCGCGGCAGCCCCGAGCGGCACAGGTGAAATGCACATGGTGAATGGCAACACCACCTCGCCTACTACGGCTGGGCAAACAGCAACTGGCCAGGGCCAAGCCACTCAGGCCGCCATGGCCGTCGATCGCGGCTTCGCCGTCAATGCCGACGAAGCCCCGTTGCGTACTGCCAGCTCGACAACCGAACTCACCACGGCCTTCGCCAGAACGACACAGACCGGCGGCGAGCTTCGTGCAATGACACCGGATACCCCCCGCGCCGGGTTCGTGCCGGAGGCCACCACCATGGCACAGCCTGTTGGCACTCCGCCGAGCCAGTCCCAGACCGCTACGCTGACCACTCTGCCCACCCAGACCCGCCTAAGCGCTTCGGTGCAAAGCCCCAACTGGCCCGGTCAGCTAGGCCAACAGCTGGTGCAGTTTGCCCGCCTCGGCGGCGAACAGCAGGTCGAGATGCGCCTGAACCCGGCCGAACTCGGCCCGCTCTCCGTGACGCTGAAGATGACCGAGCAGGGCGCCCAGGCGCAGTTCCTGGCCTCTCATGCACAGGTTCGTCAGGTGCTGGAGCAGGCCATTCCGCAACTGCGTGAAGCGCTGGCCGAACAAGGCATTACCCTGGGCGAAACCTCGGTGGGCGAGCAGCGCCGTCATGATGCCCAGGCTTTCGCCAATCAGGATGGCCGCCAGGGTCAGGGCGGCTCAGCTACAGGCGAGGAAGAGGCCGCTCTGGCCGCTGCCGACGAAGCCGCAACGAATGCGACCGCCACCCTGTCGATGGACGGTCGGGTGAATCTCTACGCCTGAGACAAAAAGCCAAGATAAGCCCTTTCGCGCGGCTTGTTCCTGTCATCGCAGGCCGCGCAGCTTGGCATAATCACTCCAATAGCTGGACAACACACGAAAGGCAGGGCAATGGCAAAATCGACGGGGGGCTCCCCCAAGTTCCTGTGGCTGATGGTGCTACTGGTACTGCTCTCCATGGCAGCAGCGGGAGCAGCCATCTACATGGTCATGAACGAGCGTGACGGCAGTGAAAGCGGCAACGCTCAGACGCAGCAGTTGCAGCGCCAGACACCGATCTTCGTCAAGATCGACCCCTTCACGGTCAATCTCGCCGATGACAATTTCGGCTCGCGGCTGCTCTACACCGGCATCTCGCTAAAGGTCGGCAACAACGAGACTCGCGAGATTCTCACAGAGCACATGCCGCAGGTTCGCAGCCGTTTGCTGATGCTGTTCTCCGGCAAGCAGGCCAGCGAGCTGACCTCTCCGGAAGGCAAGCGCCGCCTCGGCGAAGAAGTAGTTGCCGTGCTCTCCGAGCCGTTATCCCAGCCTCAGCCGCCCCTGGACATTCGGGACGTGCTGTTCACCGAGTTCATCGTGCAATAAACCGGGTGCCCTTGCCACCATGTCCCAAGACGATCTGCTGTCACAGGATGAGATCGACGCTCTGCTCAAAGGCGTCAGCGGCGACGACGAGCCCGTTGCACGAAACGACGGCGAGACGCGCGTACGCCCTTACGACCCGGCGACCCAGCACCGCGTGATCCGCGAGCGCCTGCAGGCGCTGGATATCATCAACGAGCGCTTCGCGCGGCACTTCCGCATGGGGCTGTTCAACCTGCTGCGGCGCAGCGCCGATATCACCGTCGATTCGGTGCGCTACCTGAGCTACAGCGAGTTCTCGCGCAACGTGCCGGTGCCGACCAACATCAACATCATCGGCATGAAGCCGCTGCGCGGCTCGGCATTGATCGTGTTCCCGCCGAATCTGGTATTCATGGTGGTCGACAACCTTTTCGGCGGCGACGGGCGCTTCCTGACAAAGTCGGAAGGTCGCGAATTCACCAACACCGAGCAGCGCATCATCCAGCGCTTGTTGAATCTGGCCATCGACGCCTACGAGGAGTCGTGGAAGTCGGTCTATCCGCTGCAGATCAGCTACCTGCGCTCGGAGATGCAGTCGAAGTTCGCCAACATTACCAACTCGCCCAATGAGATCGTGGTGAATACGAACTTCAACATCGAGGTGGGCAATCTCGCCAGCAGCTTTCAGATCTGCATCCCCTACTCGATGGTCGAACCATTGCGCGACCTGCTGGCCAACCCGCTCAGCGATGGCCATCACAACCAGGACAGCTCCTGGAGCAAGCGCATGGCCGGCGAGCTTCGCAGCTCAGAAGTGGAACTGATCGCCAATTTTGCCGATATCCCTACCCGCATCGCCCACGTCATGGCGCTCAAGGTAGGCGACGTGCTGCCTCTCGAACTTCCCGAGACCGTGACCGCCAGCGTCGATGGGGTGCCGGTAATGGAGTGCGACTACGGCAGCCAGCACGAACAGCGCGCGCTGCGAGTCATCCGCATCATCGACCATGGTGCACAGAATCCGGTGTCGAAGGACGCCTTCATCAAGGGCGCAGCGCCTCAAGCCAAGGAATCCAAGCATGACTGATCCCAAGAAACCCGATCAGAACGTTTCCGACGACGACTGGGCCGCCGCCATGTCCGAACAAGAGGATAAGGAGCCGGCTAGCGACGATGACCCCTGGGCCGAGGCCATGGCCGAACAGGCCGCGGCAGAGCAAGGCACTGGCAGCGGTGATGACGACGACCCCTGGGCGGAAGCCCTGGCCGAGCAGGAGGCGTTCGAGTCGTCTGCCGACGAGGCACCTGCCGCTGCCGCTCCGGCAGCAGCCCCACAGTCCGCAGGGGACCGGGTGTTCCGACCGCTCAACAGAGGCAAGGAAGGCGGTGCTCCCCGCGACCTCGAAATGATCATGGACATCCCGGTCAAGCTGACCGTGGAACTGGGCCGTACCAAGCTGACCATCAAGCAGCTGCTGGAGCTGGCCCAAGGCTCTGTCGTCGAGCTCGACGGTCTCGCCGGCGAACCGATGGATATCCTGATCAACGGCTACCTCATCGCCCAGGGCGAAGTGGTGGTGGTCGATGACAAGTACGGTATCCGCATCACTGCGATCATCACCCCCTCCGAGCGGGTGCAAAAACTCAACCGATGAGCAACACTCCTTCGCCCGAGAACGGCACCGGACTCGACGCGCTTGCCGTGGGTGGCGATGCTCTGGTGGGCATGGCCACCCTGGGCAAGACAGCCGCCGCCCTGGCGCTGGTCATCGCCATCATCCTGATCTGCACCGCCTTGCTGAAGCGCTGGAATCCTCAGCAGCGGGCCGCGGGGGGCCACCTGCGTGTGGTAGGCAGCGCTGCCGTCGGCACGCGCGAGCGGGTGGTGATCGTCGAGATCGAGGATACCTGGCTGGTGCTCGGTGTCGGCGGCGGTCAGGTCAACAAGCTGCTCGAGCGTCAAGCGCCGGCGCGGCCCGTCGGCGAGACGCCAGACACGGTGCCCGAGGGCGAGCGTTTTGCCGTTCGCTTCGCCCGCGCCCTGAAGCAGAACGCCGGCCTGGGTGGTGGCGGGCGGAGGGATTCATGATTCGCCCGCAACGCTCTCCGCTGTGCTCGCTGCTGTTGCTGGCCGCGTTCCTGCTCGCCCTGCTGCCCTTGGGCGCCCACGCCCAGCAGATCCCGGGGATCGTCAGCCAGCCGCTGGACAACGGCGGCCAGCAATGGTCAATCCAGCTGCAGACACTGCTGCTGCTCAGCTCGCTAGCCTTTCTGCCGGCGGCACTGCTGATGATGACCAGCTTCACCCGCATCATCATCGTGCTCAGCCTGCTGCGCACGGCTATCGGCACTCAGGCCACGCCGCCCAATCAGGTGTTGCTGGGTCTTGCCCTGTTCCTGACCTTCTTCGTCATGTCACCGGTGATAGGACTGGTGTACGAGACCGCCTGGGTGCCGCTCAGCGCCGATGAGATCGATTTCGAGCAATTCCTGCTGCTGGCCCAGGAGCCGTTCCGCGAATTCATGCTGGCCCAGACTCGCGAACCGGACCTGGCGCTCTTTGCGCGCCTGGCCGAAGTCGGTCCCATGCAGGGACCGGAGGACGTGCCGCTGCGTATTCTGGTGCCGGCCTTCGTCACCAGTGAGCTGAAGACAGCGTTTCAGATCGGCTTCACCATCTTCATCCCATTTCTGATCATCGACCTGGTGGTTGCCAGCACTCTGATGTCACTGGGCATGATGATGGTGCCGCCGGCCACCATCTCGCTGCCGTTCAAGCTGATGCTGTTCGTGCTGGTGGACGGCTGGCAGCTGATCGTCGGATCGCTGGCGGAGAGCTTCTTCATATGAACGCCGTCAAGAGAGGCCGGGCGCCCCGCGCCGGCAAGGAGTCACGATGACGCCGGAAATGGTCATGGGCATCGCCTACCAGGGCATGCGCGTCACGCTGTTCCTGGCCGGCCCGCTGTTGATCACTGCCCTGCTCACGGGTCTTATCGTGAGTCTGTTTCAGGCTGCCACCCAAATCAACGAGATGACCCTCTCGTTCATTCCCAAGATTCTCGGCGTGTTCACCGTACTGGTGCTTGCCGGCCCCTGGCTGCTGAAGCTGATCGTGGACTTCACTCGCAACCTCTTCACCAGCATACCCAGCATGCTGATGTGAGTCGCCCATGGTCGAGGTGACCTTCGATCAACTGCACGCCTGGCTAGTGCTCTTTCTCTGGCCCTTCGTGCGTATCCTGGCGTTCTTTCAAGCCGCTCCGCTGTGGGGGCATTCCAGCGTGCCCAACCAGGCCAAGATCGGATTGGCATTTCTCATTACCGTTGTCATCGCCCCGGTGCTTCCACCCATGCCCGACGTCCCTCTCGTCTCCTGGGCAGGCTTCGGCATCATGGTGGAACAGATGCTGATCGGCATTGCCATCGGCCTGGTCATGCACGTGATCTTTGCTGTGGTCCAGGCGGCGGGTGAGTTCATCGGCCTGCAGATGGGCCTGGCCTTCGCCTCGTTCTTCGACGCCGGCAGCGGCACCAATACCATGATTCTTTCGAGAATCTTCTTTATGGTCGCCCTGCTGTTGTTCCTGGCGCTAGGTGGCCACTTGATGGTGCTGGAAGCTCTGGTATCGAGCTTTTATGGCCTACCTATCGGCATCGGCGCATTAAATCCCGCGGCCTTCGAGATGATGGTGCGCTATGGCGGTACCATCTTCGTCGCCGGCATGTCGCTGGCGTTGCCGCTGGTGGGTTCGCTGCTGATCATCAACCTTGCCATGGGCATCTTGAACCGCTCCGCACCCCAACTGACGGTATTCAATATCGGCTTCCCTACCTCGCTGACCGTCGGTCTGGTACTGCTGATGGTGCTGATGACCGATATGTCACGCTTTCTGCAGCGCCTGTTCAGTAACGGTATTCAGTTCATCTACTCACTGATCGAGACCTTGGCGCCACTGACCTGATATCGCTCTCTCCTGACCACTGGCTCACGCCAGCCAGCCCTATGTACGCAAAACATGGACGCAAAAAAGCCGCCCGGCAAAGCCGGGCGGCGAAACGAGATCTCGTGGGTCGCACGAGATCTGCAGGGAAGCTGAGCCGAATTACCTGACGGCTCGATGGATTGGCGTCCCTGCCTGAGTCCTTACAGGAAATTGAACAGCGACATGCTCTTCACGTCGACGAAGGCCTTCTGGGCTGCCTGCAGGCCGACCTGTCGCAGGCTGTACTCGGAGATGGCCTGTGCATAATCCAGATCGACCAGGTCGGAGAGTGTCTTCTCGTAGTTCATCATGCGATTGCCGCCAACGGCATCGACCACGTCCAGTTCGTTGAGGCGCGCGCCCATTGAAGCACGTACCGTCAGCACGTTATCGAGGCTGTTATCGAGTTCGCGCATGGCGGTGCGAAGCGTATTGCGCAGCTCGGCTTTCTCCGTTGCTGTACCGGCCGGATTCTCGAGTACGCTGAGCGCCTTTTCCAGGGTCTTGAAAAGGTCGTGGTTCATTTCATTCGCTGTGGCAAAGCGGACCCCATCACCATCTTCCGGAGTCCCTTGCAGAGAAAGCCGCAACCCTCCAACGCTGACGGTCTGTCCGGCCGGATCGTAAGCTTCGTCGTTCAGAGGCGGTACCGTATCGACCCAATCGCCATTATCGTCCTGCATCTTTACGGTATACGTAATGTCGACGCCATCATTGGAGAAATCGACACGAAACGCGCGTCCATGATGCGGGTCTGAATTATTGACTATCTGCGGGCCGGAGAAGGTGACATTGCCGCCGTTTTTTGCTCCGATGCTGCCATCGGCGGTCAGCTTACCTGCCTCGGACAGATAACCCGCACCGCTCGCCACGCTGTTGAAGATACGGATTCCATTATCCGATACCGGCATTTCACGTGAGGCATCGATACGCTGAGCGCGAGTTTGATTGTCGCCTACGTAGGTAACGCCATTGGCGGTTCGCACAAAGGGCGCACTCGAATCCTGGTAACCGCCGAACAAGTAGCGGCCGTTGCCATCGGTAGCGTTGGCCTGGCCGAGCAGCGTCTCGTAAATACCACGCAGCTCGGAGGCCACCGACTGACGGTCGGAGTCGTTCAGGGTATCGCTCGAAGCCTGCACCAGCAGCGTCTTGGCACTGGTAATGGCATCGGCGACGCTGTTCAGCACGCTTTCCCCCTGAGCCAGGGAGTTGCGCGCCGACACGCGGGCATCGGCAAACTGTTGGGTCACCGCCTTGGCCTGGGACACCCCGACCGCCCGGGACGCCGCCTGGGGGTCGTCGGATGGATTGACCACGCGGCGACCGCTGGCGATCTGCTGGCCGACCTTGAGGAAGTCACCCTGCTGGCGGTTCATGGCCGAGAGGCTCTGCTCGTACATGGTAACGGTGCTGACACGCATCGTGGTGGGCTCCCTGAGGATCAGTTACGCAAGCCGAGAATGGTATCGAACACCGTGGAGGCGGTATCGATGACTCGGGCGTTGGCCATATAGAACTGCTGGTAGCGAATCAGGTTGGCCGCTTCCTCATCCAGGTTGACCCCGGATTCGGACTGCTGCACGGCGCGCAGCTGAGCGGTCAGCCCCTGACGCGCATCGAGGTTGACCTTGACGATGTTGGTCTGGTTACCCACGTCGCTGACCATGCCGCCGTAGGCCTGGCTTAGGGACGCGCGGCCACCCACCAGCGCCTGGCTCTGCAGGTTCTGCAGCGCCAGGGCATTACGGTTGTCACCGGTGCCGGAAGCGGCAATCGAGAGCGAAAGGGTCGCTTCCTGCCCATCCGCCGGCACTTCCCCAACCACGAACTCGATGCCGTCAAGATTGATACGGTCGCCGGCCGCGATGCCGATGGTGTCGTCATAAGGCTCACCATTGACGGTAATCAAGCTGTCCGTCGGTGGTGCAACGGTGGTTATTCCGCCTGCCGTCGACAGGGTAAAGTCATGTGAGCTGGCATTGGCAAAGGCACCAGACTCAGCGCGCAAGCCCGAAACGGAAAGATTGCCTGATGTAGCCACAAAGCTACCCGCTGCGATCTTGTCCAGATCGGCGATCTCCGCTTCGAGATTCGCCGCGGCGCGACGCACCGGCTGCACTTCGTAGCGGTCTCCTGGATTTGGCGGACCGCTGAAAGTCAAAGTGATACCGCCGAAACTGAGAACGTTATCTTCCCAGCTGATTTCATCGGCAGGCACCGCCTGGCCATTGTCCTTGCGAACGATCTGCGGATCTCCAGCGCTATCGAAGCGCACCGTGTAGTCGGTGGCGCGCAGCTTGTCGATGTTCGCCGCATCGAAGCTGGCCGCCGTCACTTCCGCGTCGCTGGTATTGCGCGGGAAAGAGTAAGCCTGGGGCTGTCCGATACTGAAGAAATCTCCGCCTTGGTTGCCATCGAGATCAAGCCCCAGGCGATGCTGCTCGTTGAAACCTACCGTCAGCGATACGGCGAGCTGGCCGATCTGGTTCTGGGTCTTGTCCAAGGTCTCGGCGCGGAAGGTCATCAGCCCGCCTAACGTGCCACCCTTGATGGTGCTCTCGGACAACGCTACCAGGCTGCCACCGGAGTCACGGTAACCAAGCACGGTACGCTGCGGGTCGTTGGGTGCATCCATCGCTTCGAGGCGGTAGTGATTGGTACCCGATACCAGCGGCTGCCCGTTCGGGAGGCTGACGTTATAGCTCTTGCCGTCCTGGATCTCCAGGCGAATGTCCATGCGCTCGCTGAGTTCGGCAACCAACTGATCGCGCTGATTGAGCAGACTGTTGGGCGCCTCACCGCTGCGTGCCCGAGCCAGGGCAATCTCGCGATTCAGCGTTGCCAGCTGTTCGGTCATGTTGTTGATCTGGGTGACTTCATCCTTGACCTGACCATTGACGCCTTCCTGCATGTCCTGCAGGTAGCTGTCGAAGGCACGGAACTGGGCGGACAAGGTATTGGCCGTGCCCAGCAGGCCTTGGCGGGCTGCCGGATCGGAGGGCGCGCCAGCGAGGTCCTCGAGAGACGAGAAGAAGTTCTGGAGCAGCGGCGCCAGGCCCGCATCGCGGTCGGCCAGCAGGTTGTCGATCTGGCTGATCTGACCCTCATATGTCTTCAGCGCACTGGAGGCGCTGATCGAAGCGTTGAGCTGGCTGGCAACGAACTGGTTGAACTGGCGCTGGATGGCATTGACCTGCACGCCGGCATCGGCACGGCTCTGGCCGAGAATCGTCAGTTCACGATTGTAGCCGGGCGTGTAGACGTTGCTGATGTTGTTGCTGGTGGTGTTCAGCGCGTTCTGGGCGGCATTCAGGCCGCTCAGGCCGATGGAAAAAATGGTGCTCATGGTGTCGTTTCCTTTCGCCAATGCCCTTTATATCGGCCTGAATCTGGACAACTTTAGGGGTTCAGTAGCTGAAAAAGACCAGCGAATCCCGCTGCCGCATCGGCCCCATGCTGTTCATCACCGCGATCAACTTGTCGGCGTAGGCCGGGTCGGTGGCGTAGCCTCCCGCCTGCAATGCACGAGCTGCCTGCTCGGCACTGCCCGCCGTGGTTACCGCCGCATAGCGCGGGTTGTTGCCGATCAGCCGTGCGTAGTCTGTGAAGGCTTCCTCGAACGAGTTGTAGACGCGGAAGGTATCGACGACTCGGGTACGCTGACCATTGATGTATTCGTGGGTCACGATGTCGGTAGTACGGCCCTTCCAGCTGCTGCCGGCCTTGATACCGAACAGGTTGTAGCTGTTGCCGCCGCTGGCAGTGGCGATCTCGTGGCGGCCCCAGCCGGTTTCCAGCGCCGCCTGGGCCAGAATCAGCTCGGCCGGCACGCCGGTCTTGCGGCTGGCGGCCTGGGCAGGAGCCGAGAGCCGCTCCATGAAGCGTTGCACATGCTCTTGTCCCTGGTCGCCTGGCGAGCCGGAACGGGCGCTCGTCCTCGCCACAGGCGAGCTACTTGCCGGTGACACGGGCGCCTGAGTGGAAGCCGGCAGCCTGACATCCAGCGCCGCCATGAAGCCGCCGCGTACGGCCTCCAACTCCTCGAGGAAGTTGGCCGGCATCGTGACCTGACCCGCCTCTTGCTCCGACTTGTTGGCTGCCCGTTCGGTCGGGCGTTCTTCACCCTCCGCCGTGGGCTGCAGGGCATCCTGGAGTACGCGAGGCGTGCCGCGCGGAATGCCGGCGATCAGCTCACTCAGTTCACGATCCGCCACGCCCGAACGCGGAGACGAAAGCCCCAACTGGTTTTCCAACTGAGCCACGAGATGATCGGCCAGACCGATACCGCGCCCGGCCATGGTCTGAGCCCACTGCTGATCCATCATCGACTGATGGAACTCGGCCTGCTGACTGTCGAGCATGCCACCCGACGGGATGGTGTCGCGCATGCTCTTGAGCATCATCTGCAGAAACAGCGCCTCGAACTGCTGAGCGGCACCGCGCAAACCCGCCGCTTCGTCATGCCTCGCGGTGTGCTTGAGCCGCTCGAGCCCTTGCACGTCAAGGGCGAACTGGCTGCCCATGTCCTGGATGCTCATCAGATGATCTCCAGATCGGCACGCAGCGAGCCCGCCGCCTTGAGCGCTTCAAGAATCGCCATGAGGTCGCTGGGCGTGGCGCCGAGAGCGTTCAGGGCATTGACCACATCGACCAGATCGGCCCCCTCGACCACGCGCAGATAAGCGTCCTGTTCCTGCAGCTCGATCTCGGTATCGGGCACGACCACCGTCTCGCCCGTACCGAACGGCGCCGGCTGACTGACCAGGAAGCGGGTGTCGATGACGATCGACAGGTTGCCATGGGCTACGGCGGCACGCCGCAGGGTCACGGCGCTGTTCATCACCACCGAGCCGGTACGGGCGTTGAACACCACCTTGGCCGGCGCCTCCATCGGCGTAACGCGGATGTTCTCCACCTGGGCCATGAAGTTGACCCGGGAGTTGGGGTTGGTGGGGCCATCCAGGGCGATGACCCGCCCGTCACGGGCTGCGGCTACCGGACGACCGAACTCATTGTTGATGGCGCTCACCACCCGCTGTGCGGTGCCGAAATCCGCCTGCTTGAGTTCGAGTTCGAGCAGACCGGCGTTGGCACCGAGGTCCAGCGGCACTTCGCGCTCGACCATAGCCCCGCCGGGGATGCGCCCGCCCGCCAGCTGATTGACTTGAACCTGAGCGCCACCCGCCTGGGCTCCGGCGCCGCCTACCAGCAGGTTGCCCTGGGCAATGGCGTAGGTGTCGCCGTCGGCGCCCTTGAGCGGGGTCATCAGCAGCGTCCCCCCGCGCAGGCTGCGGGCGTTGCCGATGGAAGAAACATTGATGTCGAGCCGCTGCCCCGGCCGCGAGAACGGCGGCAGATCGGCGGTGACCATCACCGCCGCGACGTTGCGCAGCTGCATATTGGTGCCCGGCGGCACGGTGATGCCGAGCTGCGAAAGCATGTTGGTGAGGCTCTGCCCGGTGAAGGGCGCCTGCATGGTCTGATCGCCGGTGCCGTCCAACCCGACCACCAGGCCATAGCCGACCAGCACGTTGTCGCGGACGCCGGCAAAGTTGGCGATTTCGCGGATGCGTTCGGCCTGAGCCGGCAGCGCCAGCAGACAGAGCAAGACCAGAAGTATTAGCTTCGCCGCCGCCGGAGCGGCACGATTTGGCTTTAACATCGTGTAGTCGGTCATGGTCGCCTCGCCAATCAGAAAGGCGAAATGTTGAGGAAGAAGCGCTGCAGCCAGCCCATATGCTGCGCTTCGCTGATATAGCCGTTGCCCACGTACTCGATTCGCGCGTCGGCCACGGACGTGGAGGGCACGGTGTTCTGGCCGGTGATGGTGCGCGGGTTGACCACGCCGGAGAAGCGGATGAACTCCACCCCCTGGTTGATGGCGATCTGCTTCTCGCCGCGCACCCGCAGGTTGCCGTTGTGCATCACCTCGAGCACCGACACGGTGATGGTCCCGGTCATGCTGTTGCTGGCCTGGGAGCCGCCGCCGCCGTTGAAACTGCTGCTGCCGGAAAGTTCGCCGGACAGGTCGATGCCTTGCTCGGCCAGGCGCTCCAGCACATCCGGCAGCGCTGAAATATCGAGCCCCGCCGAACCGTTACGACTCATGTTGGACTGTGAGTTCTTGCTGGCGCTGACCTGCTCGTCCAGTACGATGGTGAGAATATCGCCCACCATGCGCGGACGGCGATCCTCGAACAGCGGCTGCGAGCCACGCTGAGCCTGGTAGATGGAACCATTGGCCATGCGCGGCGGCGGCTCGGCGATGTTGATCTGCTCCTGTTCGCCGACCACCGAAGCACGCGGCACCTGGGCGCAGCCGCCCAGTGCCAGCACGGCCATGGCAACCATCGCCACGACCACTCGCGCGGCCGTACCTGTGTTAATGACGGTACCTTTCATTCTCACTCGCTTCCGGCCGAACGCTGCGGGCCAGGACGTTTCATCGTAGTCACGATCAGAGCTGGCTCAGGCGCGCCAGCATCTCGTCGCTGGTCTGCACGGCGCGGCTGTTGATCTCGTAGGCTCGCTGGGTCTGGATCATGCTGACCATCTCCTCCACCACATTGACGTTGGAGGTTTCCACGTAGCCCTGGAACAGCCGACCGGCACCGTTCATGCCCGGAATGGTCTCGTTACGCGGACCCGAGGCGGTGGTTTCCCGATACAGGTTGCCGCCGATGCTCTCGAGGCCGGTGGAATTGACGAAAGTGGAAACGGTGATCTGTCCCACTTCCAGCGCCTGGTTCACTCCCGGCTGGGTCACCGAGACGATGCCGTCCTCGCCGATGGAGATCGACAGGGCGTTGTCGGGGATGATGATGGCCGGCTCCAGCGGGTAGCCGTTGGCATTGACCATCTGGCCGTTCTCGTTGAGCTGGAAGCTGCCGTCGCGAGTGTAGGCGGTGGTGCCGTCCGGCATCAGCACCTGAAAGAAGCCGTTGCCGTTGATCGCCAGATCGCGGGAGTTCTCGGTCTGCTCGAGGCCGCCCTGGGTGTGCAGGCGCTCGGTGGCCACCGGACGCACGCCGGTACCCACCTGCATGCCCGAAGGCAGGCGATTTTGAACGTCGTTCTGGGCGCCCGGCTGACGCAGGTTCTGGTAAAGCAGATCTTCAAACACCGCCCGCGAGCGCTTGAAGCCGTTGGTGCTGACGTTGGCCAGGTTGTTGGAGATGACGTCCAGCTTGACCTGCTGAGATTCCAGGCCGGTCTTGGCCGTCCACAGTGACTTGATCATGGTTCTTTTTCCTCGACCCTACGGGCCTCGCGGCTCCGGTGGGAGCCGTCAGCCTTGGATGGAAAGCAAATTGTTGGCCCGCTGGGCGTTTTCATCGGCGGTGCTGATCACCTTCATCTGCATCTCGTAGCGCCGCGCCACGTCGATCATCGCCACCATGGCCTCGACCGCACTGACGTTGCTGCCCTCCAGCGCCCCGCTGGCGAGTCGAGCTTCGTCGTCGGCCTCCAGCGCCACCGCTTCACCTTCGGCGTTGGGGGGCATGCGGAACAGGCCATCGTCGCCGCGCAGCAGCTCCTGCTCCGGCGTCACCAGCTTGAGCCGCCCCACGTCGACCAAGGCTTCCGGCCCCTCGCCTTCACCGATGGCACTCAGGGTACCGTCGGCGCCGATGGTGACGCTCGAGCCCAGCGGTACGATGATGGGGCCACCTTCGCCGATCACCGGGCGTCCCACCACGGTGACCAGGCCGTCGCCGTCCACTTGCAGGTCGCCACGGCGGGTGTAGGCCTCGGTACCGTCGTCTGCCTGCACGGCGAGCCAGGAGTTGGCTTCCAGGGCCACGTCCAGCTCACGCCCGGTACGGGTGATGGGGCCCGGACTAAAGTCGCTGCCTGGCGTGGTGGCGGCCACTGACACACGGGTCGGCAGCGCGGCTTCGCCCTGCACCGGCACCGCACGCATGGCGTGCAGCTGGGCACGAAAACCACTGGTCGAGACGTTGGCCAGGTTGTGGCTGACCACCGCCTGCTGATCCATGGTCTGCTTGGCCCCGCTCATGGCGGTATAGAGAATGCGATCCACGACTCAGGCTCCCTTGGCGCTCGGCATCAGAGCGCTTAGCGCAGGTTGATGGCGGTTTGCAGGAGCTCGTCCTGGGTCTTGATGGTCTGCGAGTTGGCCTGATAGGCCCGCTGCGCCACGATCATGTTGACCAGTTCACGGGCCATGTCGACGTTGGAAGTCTCGACTGCGCCGGAGACGATACCTCCCAGCAGACCGGTACCCGGGGCACCGACCAGTTCCTGGCCCGACTCGTTGGAAGCACGCCATACGTTGTCGCCGGCAGGCGCCAGACCTTCGGGATTACGGAAGCTGACCAGAGCGATCTGACCGGCAGGGCGCGACTCCTCGTTGGAGTAGTTGCGCATGATGGTGCCGTCCTCGTTGATGGTGATGCCCACCAGGGTACCGGAGGTATAGCCGTTCTGGGTCAGGCTGCTGACGGTAGAGCTGTTGCCGAACTGGGTGGAGCCGGCGAGGTTGAGGTCAAAAGTGAGGTTTTCAGGTTCCCCATTGAGAAATTCATTCGTAGGGAACTGTATACCCGCTATCGCCCCATTAGCTGCTACGTCACCCACACCATGTCTCAGCTTGCCGTTGGCATCGAAGGACAACTGAAACGCTCGCGCATCGGCGCCGTCCATCAGCGCCTGGCCATCCAGTGTCATCTTGGCGGTCCATTCATTGGAACCGACCTTCTCGTAATACACCGTGATATTGCGCGGGTTGCCCAGCGAGTCGTAGACGGTGAAGTTGTTAGAGTAGTGGTAGTCGATCGTTACGGGATCGCCATTCTGGTCACGCGCCTCGACGGTACTCATGTCGTCGGAACCCGGCACCTTACGCGCATCCAGGTTAAGGGTGGTGCCGACACGGGTGGTGGCGCTGGCCGCCAGTTCTTCGGCCGAGACGTTCAGCGGCTGCGGCTGGCCGCCCACCTGCACTTGCCCCTGGGCATTCAGACCATAGCCCATGATCTGGAAGCCCTGGGCATTTACCAAGTCGCCGTTGGCCTTCATGGTGAGCTGGCCGTTACGCGAGTAGACCACTTCGCCGCTGCTATCCATGAAGCGGAAGAAGCCGCTGCCGGCCACCGCCAGGTCCAGGTTGCGGTTGGTGGACTCGATATTGCCTTCGTTGAAGTTCTGCAGCACGGCAGAGACCCGCGTGCCCAGGCCGACCCTGGAGTTGGCGAAAACGTCGGAGAACTGGACGTTGGAGCCCTTGAACCCCACGGTCTGGGAGTTGGCAATGTTGTTGCCGATCGCACCCAGCTTCTGCGACTGAGAGTTCAGGCCGCTCAGTGCTTGTGAAAAACTCATGTTTCGTTCCTCTGCTTACCGGCTGAATGTGCCGCTATGCGCGGTTCTATTAGTAAGCACTGCACGAATGCCTGCGCGAGCGAATCGCTGCGTTGCGCGGTGCTCGGAATCCTCACATATACCCCATATGCTCCGGTTCCTGTGCTCCGTGCGCCTTGCGCTACATCCCGCTCGGCTATTCGTTCAGCACTTCCTTTATGCTGTGTTATTGAATCACGATTCAAAGAATCTGCTTGATCTGGTCGAGCCCGACCTGGCCATAGACGGCCCCCAGGTCGAGCCTCACGCCACCGTTCTTGTCCGGCGGCGTCACACCGCCGACCACGGCGTAGTTCAACGTGTTGGCATTGACTGCCTTGCCATCGCTGGTGGCTTCGATACGTACGCGATAGGAACCCGCAGCGGCCGCCTCGCCCTCACTGGTACGGCCGTCCCAGGTGAACGACTCGACCCCCGCCTTGACCGGCCCGATGTCGTAGCGGTTGATCACCTGGCCGCTGGCGCTGGTGATCACCACGCGCACGTTGTCGGCCGACTGGGGCAGCTCGATACCGAAGGGCGTGGTGTGCAATTCGCCCTCTTCGCCGTGCTCCAGCAGCAGGCGATCGCCGGGCACCAGCACGCCCTGGCCAATCAGGGCCGTGGCCTGAAGGGTCTGACCGGCATTCATCTGTTCGGTGATTCCCTTCAACGTCTTGTTGAGGTCCTCGATGCCGCTGACCGTATTGATCTGTGCCAGCTGCGTGGTCATCTCATGGTTGTCCATGGGATTGAGCGGATCCTGGTGCTGCATCTGCGCGATCAGCAGGGTCATGAAGTTGTTACGCAATTCGGCCGACTGGCTGGCATCGCGAGAACTGGGGCCGCCCTGGTTCAGGCGCGAGACGACGTTGGCGTCGATGGTGTTGGACATGGCGATCAGCCCTCACCCAGCGTGAGTGTCTTGAGCATCATCTGCTTGCTCGTGTTCATGACCTCGACGTTGGCCTGATAGGAGCGCGAGGCGGAGATCATGTTGACCATCTCGTGCACCGGCTCCACGTTTGGCATGGCCACATAGCCCTCTTCGTTGGCCAGTGGGTGTTCGGGGCGGTACTCCATGCGCAGGGGCGAAGGGTCCTCGACCACCTCGCGCACGCCGACGCCGCCGATGCCGTGCCCGCCCTGCAGGCGCGACTCGAACAGCACCTGTTTGGCACGGTAGGGCTGACCGTCAGGGCCGGCCACGCTATCGGCGTTGGCCAGGTTGCTGGCGGTGACGTTCATGCGCTGGGACTGGGCGCTCATGGCCGAGCCGGCGATATCGAACACGGAAAACATCGACATGGTAAGATCTCTCTTCCTTTGATCCGGCCTGTTATTCCGGCTGCATGGCGTTCTTCAGCCCCTGGATGCGGCTGTTCATGATGGTCAGCGCCGCCTGGTAGCGCACCGCGTTGTCGGCGAACTGGGTACGCTCGCGATCCATGTCCACGGTATTGCCGTCCAGACTGGGCTGATCGGGAATGCGGTAGAGCAGCTCCTGTCTGGGCGCCGACATGCCCTGGCCCGCCAGATGGCGCTCGGAGGTGCGCGCCAGCGAGAGTCCGCCGCTGGACGTCCGCCCTTGCTCGACCGCCTTCTTGAGCTCGCTGGCGAAGTCGAAGTCGCGCGCCTTGTAGTTGGGTGTATCGGCGTTGGCGATGTTGCTCGCCAGCACTTTGTGACGCTGCTGGCGTAGCCCCAGCGCCTGCTGGTGGTAATTAAAGGCGGCCTCGAGCTGGTCGATCATGCCGGCACTCCCCGTGCGTAACCCTGATTGAAGACATACGGAACTTCTTGAGGTTGAAGAGTAACGACGCCCTTGTCACATCAATGGCAGAAACAGACCCCTTTTCATCGCTCATTTCCGCTGTTTCAGCCCACCGGTGCCAGCTAGAATCCTGCCATTACCCATGCTGGATGGCCCCGCCCAATGCGCCTTACCCGCTTAACCCTGCCATTACCGACACTGATGGCCGGCCTGCTGTCGCTACCGGCCGCTTCGGCCGACGACGGCGAGCTGCTGCAAGCCGTGCACGGTTTTCTCCATGAGCAGGCCAGCGCGCTGGGTGACGAACTCATCATCGAGCTGCGCCCCCCTTCCGCTCGGCTACCCACCTGCGAATCGCCCGCGCCCTTCCTGACACGCCCCGGCGAAGTCCCGCTAGGCCGTATTTCCGTCGGCGTACGCTGCGGCGACGATGGCCGCCAGGTGCGCTACCTGCAGGCCGAAGTCGGTGTGATCGGCGAATACCCCGTACTCGGCACTCCCCTCTCCGCCGGTGAGACGGTGCGGCGTGAGCATCTGGTCATGCAGTCGGGCAATCTTGCCGAACTACCGAACCGTGCTCTGCTCGAGATCGACCGGATCGTCGGTCAAGTGGCTACGCGGGCACTCAGCCCAGGGCAGCCACTACTGGAGCATCAGTTCCGTAACCTGCCGTTGGTGGAAAGAAATCAGCGGGTGGTGGTCGAGGCCAGGGGAAGAGGGTTTCGTATCTCCCGCGAGGGACAGGCGCTGGAGCCTGGCGCGCTAGGCGACCGCATTCGGGTTCGTTTCGACAACCGTGAAGTCATGACCGCAGAGGTGGTCGGAGAAGGCACCCTTGTCGTAGACTTCTGACACGGGCCGTCGCACCTCGAGGCCCCCTTGAACGGGATGGACAGCTTCGCCCGGGAAACTCGTGCCGAAAAATCAGGCCTAAAGTTATCCCTCGCCCTGCCGATAGCAGGTAAAAGCATTCGGTCATGAGGCCATTAACGTGAAGATCAACAGCCAGAACCCCCTGACTCGCCCGACTCAGACGCAACCGCGCGAGGAGGCTCAGCCGGTCAAGGGCGCCACCCCCTCGGGGCAGCAAGAGCCCGGACCTTCGGCCGCTACGCATCTGAGCCAGAAGGCCACCGATGCCTCCCGCGATATCGACAAGGCGCGTGTCGAGGAAATTCGCGAAGCCATCCGCGAGGGCCGCCTGGAGATCCGTGCCGAGCGCATTGCCGATTCGCTGATCGAATCCCTGTCAGCCGAGAGCCGCAAGGCATGAGTCTGGCCAAGCTTCTCCAGGAGCAGCAGCAGCGTCTGAGCGAAATCATCGAGCTGCTCATGCGCGAACGAGCGCTGCTGGCCAGCGCCGATATCGAAAGCGAGACCCTCGTCGAGGTTGCCAAACGCAAGCAGGAGCTGCTGGCCCGCCTGGAAGCGAGCGAAAAGCTGCGCCAAGGCGTTCAGCAGCGCCTGGGCTATGCCGATGGTGCCGCGGGCGCCCATCAGGCAGCACTCGATGCAGGCTGCGAAGAGGCTTGGATGCAGACTCTTGAGATGACCCGCGAAGCTCAGCGACTCAATACGCTGAACGGCGAGCTCGTTGCCTTGCGCATGGAGCAGAACACCCGCCTGCTCGATTTCATCCATCAGGCCGCAGAGAAGACCGTGTATCGCGCCAGCGGTCGTGTCGCGGCGCAGACAGGACGCATCAACGCATCGGTCTGATATGCCAGCGTCGGGCTGGCAAGCCCCCACGCATTTCCTTGCTCGCCACCACCTTTTGCGCCATCCCCTTGCCCGCTTCGCCCGTTAAACTGCCCACATGATGCATGTGGGCGTCATGCCTGCCTATCAACCAGCCACGGCCCTCCCCATCACCACAGGCCATCTCACCACAAGCTGTCGATCAGATCGTCGTCTGAGGTCGTGACCACCACGGCGTTGCGACCGTCGGCCTTGGCCTGGTAGCTGGCCCGATCGGCGCGCGCGAACACGGACTCGATAGCGTCGTCACCCTCCTGCAGCGCCGTGACCCCCATGCTCAGCGTAATACTGTAGGTCTTGCCGGCGTTACTGACGGTGACCTCGGAAACGGCGCGTCTCAAGGATTCGGCAATTTCTCCCGCCTGCTTGAGGGTACAGCTGGGCAACAGCACGGCAAACTCATCCCCACCCTGGCGGGCGACATGGTCGCTGCGCCGCACCTCCCACGCCACCACCTGGGCGACACGCCGCAGCATCTCGTCACCCAGGGCGTGACCGCCTTCGTCATTGATCGGCTTGAAGTGATCGAGATCGAACAGGATCAGCACGGAGGGGGTGCCGGTCTTGGAGTATTCGGCCAGCGCCTCTTCCAGGCGCCGTTCGAAGCCGCGCCTATTGAGCAGCCCCGTCAACGGATCGTGCTCGGCCTCCCAGCGCTGTAGCGCCTCCTGCTGCCGCCGTTCGGTAATGTCCTTGACCATACCCACGAAACCCAGCGGCTGGTCGTTGCCCAACACTTGACTCGCATGCACCTCGACCCACAGCGTCACGCCATCGGGATGCAGGAAACGCAGTTGGCGAACGAAGTCGCTGCCGGTGGACAAGGTGTAGCGCCACATGTCCTCGGTGCCACGGCGGTCGTCGGGATGAATTCGCTCCCACAAGTCGCGGGCCTCATGAGTCACCTCGAGACCGAGCAGCTCGAGCAGCGCCGGGTTCAGGTAATTGATACGCCCCTCGAGATCCGCCACGAACATGCCGATGGGGGTCGAACCGAGTACGGCGTCGAGAAAAGCCTGTCGATCTCGCAGATGCTCCAGGGCGGCAAGCCGCTCATGCTCCAGCCGGTTGAAGCTGCCGGCTACCTGACGCAGCTCGTGCATGCTGGTCGATAGCTCGAGATAGCGACGCTCTCCTGCGCCGACCTGAGCGATCTGCCGCTCCAGACGGTGCAAGGGCCTTAGCAGCCGTCTCACCAACCAGCGCATGGTGATGAGCATCAAAACAGCCAGCGCCAGCCAGGCCCACCACAAGCGCGCCAGAAAATCGCCCAGCGGGGCCTGTACCTGGGCCTGCGGAATGGCTACCTTGACGATCCAGTTTGCCGGCCAGATCTGACGATACGCCATCAGCGCCAGAGTGCCTTCTCCGCTCGAGGCAATGGCTTCCCCTTGCCAGCCGTCCAGCGCCTGCTGCAGGACATCGGAATGTCCCAGCGCTCGGTCGAGAACTACCCCCCCGGCGCGACGAGGGTGAAAGAGCGCTTCACCAGTCGCAGTGAAGACAGAAACATAGCCATCGTCACCCAGCCGGATCTCCTCCAGACGGCGGAACAGACCGCCATGGGTGAGGTTTATCATCCCACCCACCACACCGTTGAAGACACCCTGATCATCAAAACGAGGGACCAGCATCAGGACCAGGGAGTCACCACTGGCCCTGCCGATGAAAGGCTGGCTCACATAGGGCCAGGGGGAATGGCGCAGCATGCGGAAATATTCCGTCGCTGCGGTTTCGAGCCCCGCACGCCCCGGCACGATGGGCCAATCGGCCACGATACGCCCATCGGTATCGGCGACCATCAACCCTTCGAACCACTCCAGCAATACCTGGGCATTCTCCAGCCGTGCCGGCACCTCGTCCATCGGCACATTGCGCAACCCTTGTTCCAGTCGCTCCAGCGCACGCAGCCGGCGTTCGACCTGCTCGGAGAGATCGTTGGCGATCAGTTGGGATTCGTAACGCAGATGCGCCAGATTGGCATCGTCGACGAGCCCCTTGCCGAACTGCCAGGCCAGCAGCAGAACCAGCCCAACGATGACCAGCCAGGTCATGGCCAGACCCGCCAGCAGGCGCCCCTGCAGCGAGCAGATCGAGCGAGCCAGGACCCCGATACGCGCCGGTACGTGCAAATAAATATCCTCTGTCAAGGTGGATGGCGCCTGCCGAGCGGGTCAGACAGGTTTTGCCGCCTTCCCCTGGCAGCCCCGCGCATTGGGAAGCAGATTTCTCTTTCTCTTATCGGCACACCCAAAGCGAACTTGAGCCTTGGGGCAAGATCGAACAATGTTACCCAATGACGCATTTCCCTTCTCAACGGAAGGCTTAACGCCTCAAGTTCAGTCCAATGAGGACGATATAACTCCTAGGCAAGAACACATTGGTGACAGCACATAAATGAACCATCACGGCAACCGCCCACCGGGCAAGCAGGCCCAGTCCTTAGCCCAGCACCCCGCCCGGCTGGTGAAAGATGCCTTCGAGCAGAGCCAGACCGGCATGGTCATCACCGATGCCGAGGGGCGCATCACGATGGTCAACGACGCCTTCTGCCGTATTGCCGGCAGCGACAGGGCAGAGACGACCGGCTGGCCGATCGAGCATTTTTTCGTTTCGCTGCGCCCTTTTTCACGTCTCCCCGGCGCGGGAGACAGCGCGCAGACCACGGCACTCTCCTGGCAGCAGGAGGTACTATGCCGGCAGAACAACGGCGAATCGGTGCCGGTTCTGATGCTGGTCGACACCTTGCTCGACGAGCGGAGCAAGCCGCGCGGCCGCCTCTACTCTTTCGTGCGCTTCACCACTCCGGGCGGGGAATTGCTGGACGATCGACACTGGATACACATCGACCCGATGACCGGTCTGCCCAACTGGTTGCTACTACGGGATCGCCTCGATCACGCCTTGGCACAGGCGGAACGTGCGGACACTACACTTGCCCTTCTATTCATCGATGTCGACCGCTTCAAGTCAATCAATGACGCGGTGGGTCATATCGAGGGTGACCGCATACTCGGGGAGATCGCCCGACGGCTGCAACAGGAGGTGCGCAGCAAGGACACCCTCGCCCGGCTCGGCAGCGACCAGTTCGTGGTGCTGCTGGAAAAGGACGGTACCGCCGAAGCAGCCCAGGTGGTGGCGGAGCGTCTGCAGGAAGCCCTGGAGCCGCCTTTCACCAGCGAGGATCGCTACCTGCTGTTGACCGCCTCGATCGGCGTAGCGCTATACCCCGGCGATGCAGAGGATGTCGAGACGCTGATCCAGGCTGCACGCAGCGCCATGTTCATGGCCCGCAAGAAGGGGCCGGGGCGACTCGCCTTCGTGGACCACCGCCTGACCTCGCGACTGAAAGAGAAGTACCGGCTCGAGAGTCAGTTGAGCGAAGCCATCCACCTGCCGGACCGGCACTTCGCGCTTCACTACCAGCCCGAGTTCGATCGCAACTCGCTGCGCTGTACCGGTCTGGAAGGCATGCTGCACTGGAAGCACCCCGAGCGCTGGCAACAACCACCAAACCATTACCTCGACGTGATCGCACGACTGGGGCTCGGCGTTCGCCTCAACCGCTGGTTGATCCAGGCAGTCATCGCCGACCATCGCCAGTGGAGCGACGACGCTTCGCCCCTGGCCCAGCTGCCGATCTCGCTTCACCTATGCGAGGCGCACCTGGCACAGGACACCTTCGACAGCCGTCCCCTGGACCATTTCCTGAGGCATCTGGACACGACGTCATTCGAGTGGCTGACCCTCAAGGTTCCCGCCCAGGGCCTGGGCAACGACCTGGACATGGCCGCACACATGCTCAAGCGGCTCGAACAGCTCGGCATTCGCCTTGCCGTCGAAGAGCTCGGCAGCACCCCGGTGGATCTTGCCTGGCTGTCGCGCCTGCCCTTTCACAAAGCGACCGTCGACGCACGGCTGGCACGCGCGCATCGCGATGGAAGACGCCTGGTAGAGGCATCATGCCGCATGCTCAACTCCCTCGGCATCGAGCCCGTGATCGTCAGCGTAGATGACGAAACGGTGGCAACCGACATGGAAGCCACCTCCGCTCGTCTGGTCCAGGGCAACCTGTATTGCCCCGCCATGAGCGCCAAAGCCTTGGCAGCATGGCTCACCGAGCACCAGCCCCCCGAGGAGTGACACACCCTGCGGGTCGCTCTCATACCTGATTCGGCCGCTCGGGAAAGGTGGGCGGATAGGCCTCCAGGTAAGCTTGGCTGACGCGCAGCACGCGTGCGTCGTCATGCTTGCCACCGGCCAACTGGAAGCCGACCGGCAGACCACCCGATGTAAAGCCGCAGGGAATGGAAGCGGCCGGCTGCTGGCTGAGATTGAAGGGATAGGAAAACGGCGCCCACTCCGCCCAGTCGCGCATGCCACTGCCCGGCGGCACATCGTGATGAAGGGGGAAGGGGCGCACTGCCACCGAGGGCGTCATTACCAGGTGATAGCGCTGGTTGAAGTGCTCGAGCCCCTCCGTCAGCCGCGCCCGATCCCTGAGCGCATAGAACATGTCAAGTGCACTGAGCCGTTCCGCCCGCTTCGCATCCGATACCAGGCCACTGTCCAGCAGCCGTCGCTGGCGTTCACTGTGCTCGCGATAGACGGCAAGCGAAGCGGTGAACCAAAGAGTATTGAAGATGCGGATAGGCAACTCGAAGCCGGGATCGACCTCCTCCACCACAGCCCCTAGCGCTTCCAGACGATGGGCGGCCTGACGCACGCACTCGGCGACCTCCGGCTCCACCCGGGCATAGCCCAGGGTAGGCGAAAAGGCGATGCGCATGCCCTCGATATCCTGACCCAGCTCCTCCCCCCAATCGGCAGGCTGACCGCGTAGGGCGTAGGGATCGCGATAATCGTAGCGCCCCATCACGTTCAGCATGCGCACCGCATCGGCCACGGTTCGCGTCAGCGGCCCAAGGTGGGAGAGCGTCGGCTCTTTGGACCGAGGCCACTCCGGCACCCAGCCGAAGGTGGGCTTGAAGCCGAACACGCCGGTAAACGAGGCGGGTATGCGGATCGAGCCGCCCGAATCGCCTCCCTGGTGAAGCACGCCCATGTTGAGCGCCGCAGCGACAGCGGCGCCACCGGACGAGCCCCCCGGCGTCAGCCGCGTATCCCACGGATTGGCGGTGGCCCCGAAGACACGATTGTCGGTGATGGCCTTCCACCCGAACTCCGGCGTATTGGTCTTGCCCAGAATCACCGCACCGGCCTCGCGGAGCATGCGGGCCGGCGGCGAGTCCCGCTCGCAGGGGGCATCCGACACCGTCAACGACCCCTTGCGCGCCGGCAAACCGACCGATTCGGTCAGATCCTTCAATGACACAGGGATACCGTCGATTGCACTCAGCGGCCGGCCTTGCTGCCAGCGCTTGTTCGACGCCTCGGCAGCGGCTTCGGCGCCTTCCCGATCGACCAGTACATAGGCATTGACGGCTTCGTTGAAACGTTCGATACGCTCCAGCGCCGCGCGTGTCGCTTCCAGTGGTGATGCCTTGCCGCTCTCGAACAGCGCCTTCAACTGGCCCGCATCCATGGCCCCCAGATCGGTATCGCTCACAAGAACCTCCTTTTTTCCAGTGAGACACTACTGATTGTGGAAAACAGACGGTCGTCGGCGCAACCGCACGGCAGCAGAACCCCTTCAGCGCCTCCTTGCCAACCAGCGCCCCACCATTAAGGCGGCAACTGCCGAAGTCGCTGCCAGCGCCCTCTGACGCAGCCTCGATGAGCGATAGCCGCCGTCGATCCGCCGCTCCCCCTCGGGTGGCTGGAACAGGCTGCCCGACGACCTGGGAATTGGCCTGGCATGACGCACCGAGCCATCGACCAGCGCGGCATTGATGATGCTGTAGCCGGGAACGAAGCGGGCTAACAACGACATGACGGCGGGGAATCCGACGTAGACACTGTGGCGTGGGCGTCTGGCCAGCCCAACGATGGCCTTCGCCGTGCGCCGAGGATCGTAGACCGGGGGCACCGGCTTGATCGCCCGGCCGGTGAAGTTGCCACCGTCACGAAACCCGGGCGTGTCCATGACGGAAGGATAGACGTTGCAGACGTGCAGCTCGGGCCACTGCCGGAGTTCGCCACGCAGGCTGTCGGCGAAGGCACGCAGGCCGAACTTGGCGGCACTGTAGGAAGCGGCATAGGGCTGCGGCGCCCAGCCACCCAGCGAGATGTTGTTGATCAGGATACCGTGCCCCTGGCGCTTGAAGTGCGGCAGTATCGCATGAGCGCCGCGCAGCCCGCCCAGCAGGTCGGTCTGCACCACCTGCTCGTGGACATCGAGCGGCACCTCCTCGAACGGCCCCAGCGCGCCGACCCCGGCATTGTTGACCCAAATATCGATGCGACCGGCCAGATCGACGGCACTCTCCGCCAGACGGGCCATGTCATCGCTGTTGCTGACGTCGGCGACGACGATACGCGCCTGACCGCCCAGGCGATGACACGCCTCGGCAACGTCGTGAAGGGCGTGGCGATCACGCCCGGCCAGGAACAGTGCCGCGCCATGGCGGGCAAACTCGTAGGCGGTCGCCCGGCCTATACCGCTGGAAGCCCCCGTCAGCACGACCACCGCATTGCGCAAGTCTCGCAGATGCATTCCCTTTCCTCCCTGAAGTCGAATAGCGTGTGAACCACGACGCCCCGATACGCCGGGACTCAGGCCCACCCTGCTCCCCCAACGTAGTCATACCGGAAGAAACAGGCGAGCCGCCAAGGGCCGCAGCGACGAACACGACGAAGCCCTGGCGCATGCAGAGTGGAAAGAAGCAACGCACCCTCTCGACTTGGTCGAGGTATAGGGAAATTTACGGGTATTTTTCGGGGTTTTACGGGCACAAGAAAAAGCCGCCTGACGCGATGCGCCAAGCGGCTGATTCGTAAAAGCTTGTTGGTGGAGCCTAGCGGGATCGAACCGCTGACCTCAACACTGCCAGTGTTGCGCTCTCCCAGCTGAGCTAAGGCCCCACATGCACTCGCCTTGCGAGAACGAGGCGTATCTTACTCAGCGCACGTGGCTTCGTCAATACCCGAATGCAGACGACGGCTTTCGTTGAGAGATACCATGGAAACCGGATACTCATTCAATTTCCCTTGTCGAGCGAGTATGGCAAGCTTGCCCAGGACTACGTGGGTTCACTCGATAGCATCGCGGAATCCGATCGCAAGCCTGCGGCACCCTGCCTTTCGGCAGCCGCCGTAATGACGAGGAATGTCAGCTTGATCAAGGTGCTCATTGTCGATGACCATCACCTGGTTCGCACCAGTCTCGCTCGTCTGTTGGAAAACGAGGAGGACATAGAGGTGCTGGGCGAAGCCGCCAGCGGCGAGGAAGCCGTTACGCTGTGCCGCACACTCGAGCCGGACGTAATACTGATGGACTTGCGCATGCCTGGCATCGGTGGGCTCGAGGCCACACACAAGATCATGCGCAACAATGAAGACGTACGCATTCTGGCCCTGACCGGCTTCATGGAGGACAATTTCGCTCAGCGCATGCTCGAAGCCGGTGCCGGGGGATTCATCAGCAAGGATACCCAGGTGGAGGACATGGTCGAGGCCATTCGCAGCGTATTTGCCGGCCACCGCTACATCAGCCCCGACATCGCTCAGCGGCTGGTGCTGTCACGCTTCGATTCCGAGGAAAATCCGTTCGACAAGCTCTCCCAGCGCGAGCTTCAGGTCGCCATGATGATCGTCAACTGCCAGCGGGTCTCGGAGATCTCCGATCGGCTGTTCCTCAGCCCCAAGACCGTCAACACCTATCGCTACCGGATCTTTGAGAAGCTCGGCGTCGAAACCGACGTGGAGCTGACGCACCTGGGACTGAAGCACGGCCTGGTAGAGGGGTTCGACACCACTCCCTCCAACTGAGCAGGCGTCTGGTATGCTAGCAGCATGAGCTTCGATTCACGCCAGTTCCTCGCCAACCTCACCCAGTCGCCGGGCATCTACCGCATGCTGGACGAGCATGGCGATACGCTCTACGTAGGCAAGGCCAAGCGCCTGAAGGCCCGCTTGGCCAGTTACTTCCGCGGCGCGCTCAATGCCAAGACCCAGGCCATGGTGTCGCGCATCGCCGATGTGCAAGTGACGGTCACGCGCAGCGAAATCGAGGCGCTGCTGCTCGAGCAGACCCTGATCAAGGAGCTGCGTCCGCCGTATAACATCCTGCTGCGCGACGACAAGTCATACCCCTTCGTCTTCGTCACCGATCGCCATCCGTTTCCGGCGCTCGAATACAAACGAGCCCGTCGGCGCCATGAGGATGGCCGTTACCTCGGCCCCTATCCCAGCAGTGGCGCCGTGCGCGAAAGCCTGTCGCTGATGCAGAAGATCTTTCGCATCCGCAACTGCGAAGACAGTGTCTTTGCCCATCGTACGCGGCCCTGCCTGCAGTATCAGATCCAGCGCTGCAGCGCGCCCTGCGTGGGCTATATCGGTGAAGTCGATTACCGTCGCGACCTGGAACACGCGGTGATGTGCCTCGAAGGGCGCAGCGAGCAGGTCACCCAGGAGCTGACCGAGGCCATGGAGACAGCCAGCCGCAATCTGGCCTTCGAAGACGCGGCCCGCCTGCGCGACCAGATCCAGCACCTGCGCCAGCTACAGCACCGCCAGTTCGTCGACACCGAAGGCGGCGACGCCGACATCTTCGCCCTGGCCGAACGCGAAGGAGCGCTGTGCATCTCCGTATTGGCGGTTCGTCAGGGGCGGCTACTGGGCGCTCGCCATCACGCGCCGGACAATGGCCTGGGGCTCGATCCCGCTGAGCTGCTGGGCGAATTCGTCAGTCAGTACTACCTGGGCCAGGGACGCGAGATACCGCGCGAGGTGATCGGCAGCCTACCGCTGCCCGACAGCGATATCCTGGAAAGTGCGCTGAGCAGTCGCGCCGAGCGGCGCGTACGGGTCACCCACAGGGTGCGCGGCCACCGCAGCCAGTGGCTGGAGCTGGCCAGAACCAATGCCGAACAGCAACTCGGCAGCCGCCTGGCCAGCCAGGGCGAACTCGAGCGACGTTTCCATTCACTGCAGGCCGCGCTGGGACTCCCCGCCCCGCCGGAGCGGCTCGAATGCTTCGACATCAGCCACAGCCACGGCGAGGCCACCGTGGCCTCCTGCGTGGTATTCGACCGCAACGGACCACGCAAGTCCGATTACCGTCGCTTCAACATCGAGGGAGAAACCGCGGGCGACGACTACGCCGCCATGCGCCAGGCGCTCGGCAGGCGCTTTCGGCGTCTTGCCGAAGGCGAAGGCATCGCCCCGGACATCCTGCTGCTGGACGGCGGCAAGGGGCAGCTCAACCTGGCCCGCGAGGTCCTTGCCGAGCTGGGAGTCAGCAACCTCCTGCTGCTCGGCGTGGCCAAAGGCACCACCCGCAAGGCCGGCCTCGAGACACTGTTCATCGAAACCATCGATCGCACACTCGACCTACCGGCATCCTCACCTGCGCTGCACCTGATTCAACACGTGCGCGACGAAGCCCACCGCTTTGCCATCACCGGACACCGCAACCGCCGTGACAAGGCCCGCCGCAGCTCCGCCCTGGAAGGCATTGCCGGTATCGGCCCCAAACGCCGACGCGAACTGCTGCGCTTCTTCGGCGGGCTGCAGGGGGTCAAGCAGGCCAGCCGCGAGGAGTTGGCCCGGGTTCCCGGCATCAGCGCCGCACTGGCCGAAGCGATTCATCGCTCCTTGCATGGATGATGACGCCCGGTACAGATAGAATGGGGCCTCTTCGGCTTTCCTGACCTTAGGCAAGGACCTCTCGTCAATGAACATCCCCAACATCCTGACGCTGGCAAGAATCGCCTTCATCCCGCTGCTGGTGGTGTTCTTCTACCTCCCCTACTCCTGGAGCATGCCGGTGGCGGCCGCCCTGTTCGCCCTGGCTTCCGTGACCGACTGGCTAGACGGCTACCTGGCCCGCCGCTGGAATCAGTCCACCCCGTTCGGCGCCTTTCTCGATCCGGTAGCGGACAAGCTGATGGTGGCCGTGGCCCTGGCGCTGCTGATCGAGCGCTTCGACAGTATCTGGCTGACCTTGCCGGCGCTGGTCATCATCGGCCGTGAGATCGTGATTTCGGCACTGCGCGAATGGATGGCCGAAATGGGCAAGCGCGGCAAAGTGGCCGTCTCCTGGCTGGGCAAGGTCAAGACCACATTGCAGATGGTCGCCCTGCTGCTGCTGCTGGCCTTTGCCCCCGGCACCCAGCTCTCGTTGCTGGGTGTCTTGACTCTGCATGCGGCCGCCATCATGACGCTCTGGTCGATGGTGATGTACCTGCGCGCCGCCTGGCCTCATCTCTCCCGTGCCATGTAGCCTGACACCACCGAACGCCAACAAGTGATTGACACTAAGCGGCTTATCCGTATAATTCGCTCTCGAGTCGAGCGGGAATAGCTCAGTGGTAGAGCATCGCCTTGCCAAGGCGAGGGTCGGGAGTTCGAATCTCCTTTCCCGCTCCAATCTCTTGCGAGCCAAGCTCCAGGAGAGGCGGTATCGAGAGGGTCGTGAGCCGGTGCGCCGGTCCGATCGATCTCCTTACCGCGCCAATACGACTCCCAGAGGCTGGATGGCAGAGTGGTTATGCAGCGGACTGCAACTCCGTGTACGCCGGTTCGATTCCGACTCCAGCCTCCATTTCTTGTCCCCTTTCAGCTGCCTGCTCGAAAACCGTGCCGCCCGGATGGCGAAATTGGTAGACGCAAGAGACTTAAAATCTCTCGGTGGCAACACCGTGCCGGTTCGAGCCCGGCTCCGGGCACCAGGCTCTTCGCTATCCCGCTCTCATCCCTGTAACCTCAGGCACCTTTGAGCCAAGCTGGCTGATGCAACAGGCTTCAGCGAGAACCCGCATGGCCCCAAGCATACTGGCTCGTAGCGAACATGACATTCTGGTCATCGGCGGCGGTGTCGCCGGCCTGACCCTCGCCCTGCATGCCGCCGAGACGCGTCGCGTCACGCTGGTGCGCCCCGCCAGCGATGATCAGGGCGCCAGCCGCTGGGCTCAGGGCGGCATTGCCGCAGTGCTCTCCCCCCAGGACGACTTCGATGCCCACGTAGCGGATACGCTGGTAGCCGGCGACGGCCTGTGTGACGAGCGGGCCGTGCGCTTCACCGTCGAGCAAGGCCCGGGAGCCATCGAATGGCTGCTGTCGCTCGGCGTTCCCTTCACCCGCGACGACAGCCCCACGGCCAGCTACCCTTACCACCTGACCCGCGAAGGCGGACACGGCACGCGACGTATCATCCACGCCGAGGACGCCACCGGACGTGCCGTGCTGGATACCCTGAAGCGCCATGCCGAGGCGCATGCCGCCATCACGATCCGCGACGACCTGGTGGCCATCGATCTGCTGTCGGACACCGAGAGCCGCTGCCGCGGCGCACGCTGCCTGGACGAGCAAGGCCGGCTGCAGGAACTAGTGGCCAACGACACCGTACTGGCCACCGGCGGCGCCAGCGGCATCTATCGCCATGCCACCAGCCCGCACCCTGCCAGCGGCGAAGGCATGCTGATGGCGGCCGAACTGGGCGCCGAGCTGATGAACCTCGAGTTCCAGCAGTTCCATCCCACCTGCCTCTACGATCCGGAGGGCCCGCCCTTTCTGATCAGTGAGGCGGTGCGCGGCGAAGGCGGGCGACTCTACAGCACCGACGGACGCCGCTTCATGCCGGAACTCGACCCCCGCGCCGAACTGGCACCGCGCGACATCGTCGCCCGCGCCATCGATGCCGAGATGCAACGCACCGGCTCACCCCATGTCTGGCTGGACGTGACACACCTGGGCGAAGCGGCCATCCGCCATCACTTCCCCACCATTCACGCCCACTGCCTGAGTCGCGGCCTGGACATCACCCGTCAGCCGATTCCCGTGGTGCCCGCCGCCCACTACAGCTGCGGTGGCATTGCCACCGACCTGGACGGACGCTCCAGCGTGCCGCACCTGTATGCCATCGGAGAAGTGGCTTGCACGGGTCTGCACGGCGCCAACCGCATGGCCAGCAATTCGCTGCTGGAATGTCTGGTCTTTGCCCGCAGCTGCGCTGCAAGGCTGGCACACGCCGAGGCACCTACCCTGGCGTCTCCAACGCCTGCGCCCTCGGGAAGTGAGCCGATAGACGCGGAACGTGTTCAGCAATGGCGTATTCGCATGCGCAGCGTCATGAGCCAGCATGTGGCAATAGTGCGCCGCGACGAGGGGCTCGATGCCGCCGCCGGCGAACTGGACTCACTGATGCACGAAGTGCGAAACGCCATCGCCAATGCCGCTCCCAGCACGGCGCTGGCAAGTCTGTGGCATGCGCTCAGGCTGGCCCGCTTGACCGTCAAGGCGGCGCGCATGCGTCGCGAATCCCGCGGGCTGCACTACAACCCGGATTGCCCGGACCACGCCAAGACCGGCCTGACACCACAACCGTCGCGCCTGCATCTGCACGACTTGTCCCTCTGACGGGCGCCATCCTGCCGGCGCCCGACGCGTGTCATCGGGCCAGGGCGCGGCGCAGCTGACGCAACGCATCGCCGGGCGCACTGTCGGGCCACAGCCATGCCTTGCGTCCATTGAGTTCCAGGGCAATCAGCCAAGGGCCGAGATAATCGCAAGTCAACCTGACCGGCACCGCCTCGGCGGCCGGCTCGGGCTGCCATGTCCAACGCCAGTTGCCGGCCGCTTCCGGATGCATGTGCAAGACGCCACGCACCTGCCCGCGCCAGAGCCACCAAGCCAGTGGCAATAGCCACCCCACGGCCGGCACCGCCAGCCAGCTCGGCCCGAAGTGGAGCACACCCCCGGTGACCAGCACGGCCAGCAGGAACTGGCAGCACCACCCCAGTCTAGATGGGGCGATGCGGATCGTTGTCGGCGTTCTCGGCATGTTGCTGTATCAGCGTCACGATGCGCTGAAACTCCGGGGTGGGCGGCTCACGCCTCATCAGCCAGGCGAACAGATCCTGATCTTCCCCTTCGATCAAGGCTCGGTAGGCAGCCTGGTCGTCGCTGCCCAACTGGTCGTAGCAGTGCTCGAGGAAGGGAATCAGCAGCAGGTCGAGCTCCCACATTCCGCGCCGTGAATGCCAGTAGAGCCGCTTGCGCAAGGCTGCGGCATCGGGGGTGTTCGCTTCGCTCAACGTCGGCCTCGATGGTCTGAAAGAGTGGGCAACCAGTATACCGGACCCTCGAAAATACGGCAGCGCCTACCCTCAGAATGTGCGATTTCCTTGACCATGGTCGTAGTGCGTTGTTTTATCACGATTTGAGCAGTATGCTGAGGGTTAGAATAAGAATGCCGCCCAGTCCCACCGGACCGGGAATCGCCTGGAGAGATGACCCGATGACCAAATCCGAATTGATCGAGCAGATCGCCATGCGACAGCCCGAGCTTTCGATCAAGGAAGTCGAATCTGCGGTTCGCCTGATCCTCGATGACATCACCGACACCCTGGCCGAAGGCGGACGTGTCGAAATCAGGGGGTTCGGCAGTTTTTCCTTGCATTATCGAGAGCCGCGGGTAGGTCGTAACCCCAAGACCGGCGAGCCGGTCGCGCTGGAGGGCAAGTTCGTGCCACACTTCAAGCCTGGCAAGGAGCTTCGCGAGCAGGTCAATGCCAGCCGCGCCCTCGGCTATTAATCTTTCGAACTTACAAGGGATAGACACATGCGTTGGCTCAAAGGCCTGATCGTGGCCATCATTCTGCTGGCGGTCCTGCTTGTCGGCATCCTCTTTGCCGTCAACAACCAGCAGACGGTACCGCTGAACCTGATCTGGCTGGAGCTACCGGCAGTATCGCTCTCCGTCTGGCTCCTGGCCGCCCTGGTCAGCGGCGTCGTGCTGGGAATGCTGGCGATGACGGGAGTCTGGCTGCGGCTGCGCACTGCACTCTCCCGTGCCCAGCGGCTGAACCGTCAGCAGCGCAAGGAACTCGACCGGCTTCGCGTTCAGGAGCTCAAGGAACTGCCCTAAATGCCCGATGCCCTGCTGCTTGCCCTGCTGGTGGCTGCCGTTGCCATCGGCTGGTGGCTAGGCCGACGTGAGCGCCAGGGTAACCGCGATCCCGCGCCGCCGAACACGCTGTCGCGGGATTACTTCGTCGGCTTGAACTACCTGCTCAACGAGCAGCCCGACCGCGCCATCGAGACCTTCGTCAGCGCTCTCGAGGTCAACAGCGAAACCGTCGACACCCATATCACCCTGGGCAACCTCTTTCGCACCCGGGGCGAGGCCGACCGTGCCGTCAAGATTCACCAAAACCTGCTGGCCCGCCCCACCCTGACCGCACTGCAAAGCGACCAGGTACAGCTCGAACTTTCGCGCGACTTCCTGCACCTGGGGCTGTTCGACCGCAGCGAGCGCCTGCTTCAGCAGCTGATCCGCGATACCAGCCATGACGACATTCGACATGCCGCCAAGCGCCTGCTGGCAGATCTTTTCGATCGTGAAGGCGAGTGGCAGGCCGCCTTCGACGTCGCCTACCCCAACCTGATCCGCCAGCACGACGACGTGCGCCGTGCCGCAGCCCACTGGCTGTGCGAAATGGCCGATCAGGAGCGCCACTCGGCAAGTCCGGGCCTGGCTCGCAAGCATCTGCGTCGCGCGCTCTCCATCGACCCACGCTGCGTACGCGCCAACCTGCTGTTGTCAGCCCTTGCTCAGGATACCGGCCACTATCGCGAGGCCATTCGCATACTCATGCGCATTCCCGATCAGGATCTGGACATGATGCCGATCGTGCTCGAACCACTGCACCATGCCTATCGCATGCTCGACGACGAGTCCGGCCTGGTATCTTGCCTCGAGGAGCTGCTGGAGCGCGCCCACGTCACCAGCCTGATCATTCTGCTGGCAGAAACCCAGCGCAAGAGGCTCGGCCTGCAGGTGGCCATCGACCTGGTCAGCGAACAGCTCAACCGTGCCCCCAGCCTGGGTGCGCTCGATTACCTGCTGGATCTCTATCAGCATCAGCAGCAGGAGCGTGGTGCGCCCGACAACCGGCTGCAGTTGCTCAAGCAGCACACCCATGCCCTGCTGGCGGTTCGTCCACGCCACCGCTGCCAACGCTGCGGCTTCGCCGGCCAGCCACTGCATTGGCAGTGTCCCAGCTGTCGTAGTTGGGGCACCACTCGTCCCATTACCGGCATCGAAGGGGAGTGAGCGCTCGGGCGTCTCAGCCTGCCGCCAGCTCCTGCTCGATGGCCAGCAGCGCCGCCATGGGATCCTGCGCCTGGGTGATCGGCCGTCCGATCACCAGGTGCGTACTTCCCGCCGCCATGGCCTCGGCCGGGGTCATCACGCGGCGCTGATCGCCATGCTCGGCACTGCGTGGCCTGATGCCCGGCGTCACCTTGAGAAAATCGGTGCCACACAGCTGCCGCAGCCTGGTCGACTCCTGAGCCGAGCACACCACGCCATCCAGGCCGCACTCGCGGGTCAGCAGGGCCAGACGCTCGACGTGTTCCGCCGCCGGCGCGGCAACGCCAACCTCGGCGAGATCCTCACCCGTCATGCTGGTCAGCACCGTCACCGCAATCAGATGCGTCCCGAGGCCGTGGCGGTCGAGCCGCTCACGCGCTGCCTCCATCATGCGCCGCCCACCGCTGGCATGCACGTTGACCATCCACACGCCCTGCTCGGCAGCGGCCTGCACGGCCCCGGCAACGGTATTGGGAATGTCGTGGAACTTCAGATCGAGAAAAAGCTGAAAGCCACGCCCGTGGAGCGCCTCGATGACCTCCGGGCCGCTGCGGGTGAACAGCTCCTTGCCCACCTTGAGGCGACAGCGCGCAGGATCGAGCCGGTCGGCCAGACACAGGGCGGCATCGAGCGAAGAGTGATCGAGGGCGATGATCAGCGGTGAATCACAGGACACGTTACGGCACTCCGACGGCGAGTTGAGCGGCGATTATACCAGCCTGTGAGCGTTAACCCTTCTTCGCCGCGTGGGCTATCTTCTGAACTATGCTCTTGCCTAATGCAGTCCCTTGCAATTGCACCGCAAGTCGCGCCATGAGGCGACCGAGGTGACAACGACCAAGCCCCGAACGGATGGATCGGGAGGACTCCATGACAATCGAACAACGCATTGGTCCCATCTCGCTGCCTGACAACCGTACCCGGCGAATGCTCACGGCACTGCTGGAGGGGTCGGGAGTGACCCTGAACGGTGTCGCCCCGTGGGATCCTCAGATCTATCATCCTGACTTTTGCTCGCGCATTTTGCGCCAGGGCTCCCTCGGCCTGGGAGAGTCCTACATGGATGGCTGGTGGGAATGCGAAAGCCTCGACGAACTGGCTTGCCGCCTACTCCGGCACGGCCTCGGAGAACGCGCCCGCCCAACTACCGATCGCATCATGTACCGGCTGCAGGCGGGGCTGCTCAACCTGCAGAGCAAGGCCCGCGCCTACATGGTCGGCGAAGCCCATTACGATCTCGGCAACGATCTCTTCGAGCGCATGCTCGATCCAACCATGTGCTACTCCTGTGGCTACTGGAAAGAGGCCACCACCCTGCACGAAGCACAGCTCGCCAAGCTCGAACTGGCCTGCCGCAAGCTGGAGCTTCGCCCCGGCATGCACGTGCTGGACATCGGCTGCGGCTGGGGCAGTTTCGCCGAGTATGCGGCCCGCCACCATGATGTTTCCGTCACCGGGATCACCATCTCCCGCGAGCAGGCGGAGCTGGCCCGGCAGCGCTGCACCGGATTGCCCGTCGATATTCGCCTCATGGATTACCGCGAACTCGACGGACGCTTCGACCGCATCGTCTCCATCGGCATGTTCGAGCATGTCGGCCACCGCAACTACGCCACCTATTTCCACACCGTGGAGAAGCTGCTGGCCGATACGGGCCTCTTCCTGCTGCATACCATCGGTTCGAACAGCTCCGAGATCACCGTCGACCCCTGGATCGACCGCTATATCTTCCCCAATGGCGTGCTGCCCTCGGCACGGCAGATCGCCGACGCCAGCGAAGGCCTGTTGTTGCTCGAAGACTGGCACAACTTCGGCCCTGACTATGACAAGACGCTGATGGCCTGGCGCAACAACTTCGATGCCCGGTGGCACGAGATAGCCGACCGTTACTCCAAGCGCATCGAACGCATGTTCCGCTACTACCTGTCGGTATGTGCCGGCGCCTTTCGCGCTCGCGACATCCAGCTCTGGCAAGTGGTGTTTTCCCGCGGGCGCAGCGAGAGATACGACGCACCGCGCTGAGAGAACGGGGTCAAGAATGGCTTACAAAACGTATGGACAATTTCTTACAGTGGCAGACAGGTGATTTACCCACTGTTACATCGTATATTAGGGCCTTCGCCAAACGGCTCTACCCCGATGCAGGCGCTCGTCGCGCTGCCATCCTACCTGAGGCACTACGCCGAGCCGTTATATAACAACAGCTTGTTTGCAATGTATGCAGCAGGAAACCAAGGGACACCCGCATGCCTCACGACAATGCCATGACGGGTGGGGGGCTGAATGAGCCGATCGGCATGCACGATTTCGCTGAACGCCTGCCTGGCGTCATCTTTCAGTTTCATCGTGACCCAACCGGTCACATGCACTTCCCCTACCTGGCCGGAAGCGGCACCAGCCTGCCTGGCATCGACCGTCACGCTCTGAGCCAGGATGCGCGTCACATGCTCGACCGCCTGGATGCGGAGGACCATCCTCGTGTCATGGCCGCCATCGAGCGCTCGGCACGTTGGCGCATCCCCATTGCCACCAAGTTTCGCATCCGCCTCTCAGGGCGCCGCTATCGTTGGGTCGCGCTGCGCGCCCAGCCCGAAGACTCGGCAACCGGCGTGCTCTGGCATGGCCTGATGATCGATATCACCGAACAGATGGCCGAAGAGGCAAGGCTGCGCAAGCTCTCGGATACCGACGACCTGACCGGACTGGCCAATCGTCGGCGTCTGATGTCGCGCCTGGACGAGGAAATCGCCAGGAGTAACCGGCACGGTAGCCCGCTGTCGTTGATGCTCATCGACCTGGATCACTTCAAGCGGGTCAACGACACCTGGGGCCATCTCCAGGGCGATCAGGTGCTCGCCGAATTCGCGACCCTGTGTCATGACCTGCTACGCGAGGAGGATGTCATCGGCCGCCTGGGTGGCGAAGAGTTCGCCGTGGTCCTGCCGCTGACCCCACTGGTCGCCAGCGGCCCCCTCGCCGAGCGCCTGCGTAGCGAGATTGCCGAGTACGACTTCGGCATCTCGTCCGGTCAGCTCACCGCCAGCATCGGTCTTGCCGAGTACCGCCTGGGAGAGCCGAGAGACGCCTTGATCGAGCGGGCCGACCGCAGTCTGTATGCCGCCAAGCGTCAAGGGCGCAATCGCGTCGTCAGTTGAGGCTTGTATTCAGTTGGCGCTACGTCGCTTTTGCCACCAGCGCATCACGACATGCAGCGGCAGATAAAGCACGAGTGGCCAGGCCAAGGCCAGCAGTAGCAGGTACAGCAGCGGATCGGCCCACTGCTGTTGGGTGCCAAAAGGTCCGTGCACCCAGTTGATGTTGCGCTCGGGCGCGGTGAACAGATAAGTGAGCGGCAGCAGCAACCAGGTCAGCAACGTCTGCCATCTCAGGGCGCGCGGATCATAGCCCAGCTTCAGCACGGCGTAGCCCGCGACCAGCGGCAAAATCAGATGATAGAGCGACAGCACCCTGGCCAGCCAGGGATGCTCGGGATCGAGCATATACTCGGTGCCGCCGATCGGATGTACCCCGGTCAACCAGGCCACGCCGACATCCAGTGTCCAGAAGGCCCCTACCAGCGCCACCGAGAGCCACTGCATCGACAGCAGCAGGCGGCTTTCCAGCCACAGGCCGACCAGGATCAGGAAGCTGGCGACATTGCACAGCCAGAAGTAGTTCTGCACGCCAAGCATCACGGCAAAGGCCGGCGCCCAGAACAGGATCCAACCGGTGAACAGTAGCTTGAGCCACAACGGCAAGGCGCTATGCTGATACATTGGCATCGACTCCTTGACGAGTCCCGTATCGATGGGCCGGCCTCGGCTCGTAGCCCACCCTTCACTACAGCGTAGCCATACAGTGACCAACCGTGGCCAAGCGCCTCAGGAGGACCCGGCATGACCCAGCTCTCGCGTCAGCCCTGCGAAGCCTGCCGCCACCACTCCCCCACCGTGTCGGAAGCGGAGATCAGGCTGTTCAAACCCGAGGTGCCCGAGTGGCAGATTGTCGAGCGCAATGGCATCATGCAGCTTGAGCGGGTCTTTACCTTCCCCGACTTTCGTCAGGCGCTGGCGTTCACCAATCGCGTGGGCGAGATTGCCGAGGCCGCTGGCCATCACCCGGCGCTGTTGACCGAATGGGGCAGGGTCACCGTGAACTGGTGGACCCACAAGATCAAGGGCCTGCATCGCAACGACTTCATACTTGCCGCCAGAACCGACGAGGTAGCGAAATAAATGTTCGAACATATTGAGCGGGTTCCCGGGGACGCCATCCTCGGCCTGATCGAGGCCTTCAAGAAGGACACCAATCCTCAGAAGGTCGATCTCGGCGTCGGTGTCTACAAGGACGCCCAAGGCAACACCCCGGTGATGCGCGCCGTCAAGGAAGCCGAGGCCCTGCTGCTCAAGAACGAAACCACCAAGACCTACATCGGCTCCCACGGCGCGCCCCAGTATGGCGAAGTGGTTCTGCCCATGGTACTTGGCCAGGACTCACCGGTGCTTGCCGCCAAGCGCGCCAGTGCCACTCAGTCTCCGGGTGGCACCGGCGCCCTGAGACTGGCCGCCGACTTTATCAGCACCCAGCTTCCCGGCAAGAGCATCTGGGTGAGCGATCCCACCTGGCCGAACCACCACGGCATCTTCAAGGCGGCGGGCATCGAGCTGCACAAATACCCCTACGTCGACGCTGAAAACCGCCTCGATTTCACGGGCATGCTGGCAGCCGTCAAGCAAATTCCCGCCGGCGACGTCATCGTGCTGCACGCCTGCTGCCACAACCCCACCGGCTTCGACCTGGACCGCGGGCAGTGGCAGCAGATTCTCGAAGTGGTACGCGAACGCAACCTGCTGCCGCTGATCGACTTCGCTTATCAGGGCTTCGGTGAAGGCCTCGACGAGGATGCCTACGGCGTGCGCCTGATGGCCGAAAACCTCGACGAGGTCATCATCACCAGCTCTTGCTCGAAGAACTTCGGCATCTACTGCGAGCGTACCGGCTGCCTGATCATGGTGGCGAAGAACAGCGAGCAGATGGAGAACGTACGCTCACAGGTGGCTATCGTGGCGCGCGAGAACTACTCCAACCCGCCGGCCCACGGCGGCGCCATCGTCAGTGAGATCCTGCACTCCGCCGAACTGGCCGCCCTGTGGCGCGAGGAACTCACCGAAATGCGCGACCGCATCAATACCCTGCGGCGCGACTTCGTCGAGTCACTCAAGCCCTACGGACTCGACCGGAAATACGCCTGCGTGGCCGAGCAGCGCGGCATGTTCTCCTATACCGGGCTCAAGCCCGAGCAGGTCGACCGCCTGCGCGACGAGTTCGGTATCTACATGGTGCGCTCGGGTCGCGCCAACGTGGCCGGCTTCTCCCACGAGAACCTGCCCTACCTGGCCAAGGCCATCGCGGCCGTCAACTAGGCTGCACTCGCCGATATCGATGCCCCGGCTCAGGCCGGGGCATTGCGTTCAGGCGTCAGGGCCACGGTTCCCGTCAGCCTTCTTGGCATCGAACAGCGGACGCATGTTCTCGATCAGATAGCGGTCATCGAACCCCGCCTCTTGCTTCAGCGCCTCCAGATCGGGTATTTGCACCTGATAACGGTCGCGGAACACCAACCCATCGTCGTTCAGCGCGGTGAAAGTGCGGCTGACGTGCACCGGGCTGAGTCCCAGCAGATCCGCCAGGATCTCTTGAGACAACGGCAGACGAAAACTCTCGCTGCCGTCGGCCTGGGTCTGCCTGAGGCGCTGAATCATCTCCAGCAGGAAGTGAGCCAGCTTCTGACGGGCATTGCGGCGGGCCAGATTGACCAGGCGCTCGGTGATCATCACCTGCTGGTGGCTGGCGATGGCGAACAGGATCGAGGTCAGAGTGAACGACTGGCGAAAGATATCGACGATATGGCGATGGGGAAAGAAGCAAACCTCACCATCCTCGACCATCTGAACGCCGGCCAGGCGCTGGGAGAAGGCGAACTCCCGCAGACCGATGATGTCGCCCGGCAGGTAGATCTCCAGGATCTGCCGAGTCCCGTTTTCCAATTCGCGGTAGGAGAATGCCCAGCCATGCTTTAGCGTGCAGAACTCATGAGCCTCGTCTCGCTCTTCCCACAAGACAGTACCGGCCCGTAACGGCGTAGCGCTATCTTCCAGCCGGGCCAGCAGCATGATGTCCTCGTCTGACACCGGGTGGTAATAACGGAAGTGGCGAACGATACAGCTCTCCTCTGAGCTCATCGGTATTTCTCCTCTCCAGACGCCTATGAACATGGACACTCAGAACCGTTACAGCAGTATACGACAAAGGCAGTCTTGACCGATCAGTCAGACTCAGGCCAGACTGAACACGCCTTGTATACAAACCCAACTCATAAGAGGCTCACCATGGCGGCTTCCCCTGTGCACTATCCCTGGTACAAGAAGGAGGATACCGACGCCTTCTTCGCCCTTTTTCAAAACAATATCGCGAACTTCGTCATCATTGCGATCACCATGCTGGGTATGGGCTTCCCCGCCTCCATCGTCTTCGGCCAGGTGCTCCCGGGAGCCGCCGTCGCCGTGATGGTGGGTAACTTCTACTATGCCTGGAGCGCGGCCCGCCTGGCACGCAAGGAAAATCGCAGCGACGTCACCGCGCTCTCCTACGGTATTTCCACCCCGGTGATGTTCGTCTTCCTGTTCGGCGTGTTGCTGCCTGCCAAACAGCTCACCGGCGATGCCGCGCTGGCCTGGAAGGTTGCCGTGGCCGCCTGTTTCATCAGTGGTGCCATCGAGGCCGCCGTGAGTCTCATCGGCCGTTGGGTCCAGTACCACCTGCCCCGCGCGGCCATGCTCGGCGCCGTGGCCGGGGTGGCGCTGACCTTCATCGCCGGCGAGATGCTGTTCAAGACGTTGGAAATGCCGGTGATCGGCCTGCTGGTGCTGGCGATCATCATCGTCGGCCTGGTAGCCCGAGTCGCCATGCCGTTCCGCCTGCCTACCTCGCTGTTCGCCATCGTCCTCGGTACCGCCATGGCCTACCTGATCGGCGACGCCGGCGGCGAGCGATTCAGCGACGCCTTCACCCATCTCGGGTTCTACCCGCTGCTGCCCAACATGGCCTGGTTCGAGGGGCTGGGGCTGCTGTTCACCGGAATGTTGGCAGTGCTCACGGTGGTACTGCCGATCACGCTGTACAACGCCATCGAGACCATGAACAACGTCGAGGCGATGGAAGCCGCGGGCGACAAGTATGACGTGCGCGAATGCCAGGCCGTGGATGGAGCCGGCACCATGATCGGCGCGCTGTTCGGCGGCGTTTTCCCGACCACCGTCTACATCGCCACGGTTGGCGCCAAATGGATGGGAGCAGGACGCGGCTACAGCATTCTCAATGGCGCGGTCTACGCCTTGGCCACCATGTTCGGCCTGATCGCCGCCTTGGCGGCCATCATCCCGGTCTCGGTGGTTGCCCCTATCCTGGTCTTCGTCGGCATGTCGATGATCGCTACTGCTTTTCAGAGCAACGATACGCGCTACTATCCTGCCGTGGCGCTGGCCATGCTGCCCTACTTCGCCAACTACGTGATGACCCGCTTCAACAATGCCGCCGGCGAGACGGTCGCAGGCATATCGTCAGGTATCGTGCCGCTGGGCCAGGGGGCCATGTTCATGGCCATCCTCATCGGCGCCATGACCGTTTCGGTCATCGATCACCAGTTCCGCCGCGCCGCCGCTTTCGCCGGCGTCGCGGCCGCCTTCTCCTTCGTCGGCCTGATGCATGCGCCCAAGCTGGCCTTCAACGCCGCCTGGGACTTCACGTTGGGCTACCTGGTAATGGGCGCGCTGTTCCTCTACTTCGCCTGGCAGCAGGAGAAGCTGGCCACCCCATACTCAGCCAATTCCGCATCCAACCGCCAACCCTCTTCCGCCGATTGACGACGCCCCACTGGCCCTGCAACCAAAAAGCCCTGTCGAGTGACAGGGCTTTTTGCGCAGCAAGAAGCGCCTTCATGAGCGAAGCCGCTGTCTCAACTCGTCATCGACGAGCCTGCCAGGTCAGACAGTTACTGGATGGGCTGGGCGGGCTGTTCGCCACCCTGCTGCTGCATCTGATCCTGCAGGTCCTGCATCTGCTGCTGTTGCTGGGCAATCGCCTCATCCAGACGCTGACGCTGCTCATCGGTGAACACCGCCTCGATACGGGACTGCAGCAGTACCGTCTCGGCAGTAATCTCACCGGTCAGGTCGCCAAGCCGCGCAGCATCCTGGCGGATGGCATTCTCATCGAAATCGGGGCCAACGTACTCACCGAGACGCGCCTGCAGCGCCTGAGCCTCCTGCTCCTTGGGTGCCAGCTGGCGCTCCGCCTCGTCGAGCAAGCCACGGATTTCCTGCTGCTGATTCTCGTCCAGATCGAGCAACTGGTCGAGCTGATCCACCTGGTCGCCCTGGGGCGGAGCCTGCATCTGCTGTGCTGCCGCAGCGCCAGCGATGCCCAGGGTGAGCGCGAGAGTTGCCACAAATTTGGTGAGCTTCATTGGTTACTCCATTCCATCAGAGTTGCTTTCATGGCTCGTGCCGGTCGAGCCACTACGTCCTTACCCTGACAGCATATAGCGCCTCAGGTTCGCTCACGAGCCAAAAGTTTCGACTCGGGCCGGCCATCCCACCCCCTTCGCACCAGTAAGCGTCGCATCAGCTGCCACGCCATCAGCCCTGCCAACACGTTCCCCAGCGCGGCTCCCATGGCCAGACCGGCAAGCCCACCGAGCCAGGCTCCCAGCCACAGGCAGGGGAGATAACAAACGAACAGTCTTGCCGCCGACATCAGCATGGCCCTCAATGGCCAACCCAAGGCGTTGCCGGCAGAGACCACCAACATGCAGACGCCCAGCGCAGCGTAGCTTGGCAGCAGAAAGCGAATCAGCAAGGTAAGATCCCCGCGCACCGCCGGACTCCCGCCCAGCAGTTGCGCCAGCCACGGAGCCAGAAGCGCCAGCACCAGACCGAGCCCAAGCTGCCACACCACCACCACTCGCAGCGCCAGACGTATCAGCGCCCGAATTTGCGGCCAGTCGCCCGCACCGTAGCAACGACCCAGCCAAGGTGGCAACGACATGGTCATGGCCAGGACCACGACCAGAGCCAGCGTCTCGAGCCGGCTTGCCAATCCCCAGGCCGCCACCGAAGCTTCTCCCAGACCGGCCACCACCGAGATGGCGAGCATCGCCGCCAATGGCGGCATCAACTGACCGATCATGGCGGGTCCGGCGATACCGATGAAGGGACGCGCCGAAACCACCAGCTCTTGCTTGAGTCCGCTTCGCGAAAGCCAGTCGTTGTGACGCAACCGCCCTGCCACGACCAGCAATCCGCAGCCAAAGGCTATGGCAGTGGCCCAGGCCGCCCCCGGAAGTCCGAGCCCCGACCAGGGGCCGACACCGAAGATCAGCAAGGGATCGAGCACCAGGTTGGCCAGGCTGGTGACCACCATCATCTTGCCGGGAAGGCGCGTATCGCCGTGAGCGCGGAACAAGCTGTAGATGAAATAGAGCACCGCCCCCAGCCAGGCCGCAAACAGCTGAGGCGCCCAGTAGGCGCGAATCAGCGGCAGCGTTGTCACATCGGCCCCAAGGCGGGTGAAGATCGGCACCTGGGCCCACCACAGCACGATGGCCAGCAGCGCTATGGTCACGCTGCCCACCGACACCACCAGAGTTCCCAGGCGTCGTGCCCGTGCGACCTCTCCGGCACCCAGTGCTCGTGAGATCAGGGCGGCGATGGCAATGCCAAGCCCCACCTGCACGCCAATGATGAGAAAGGTCAGCGGAAAAGTGAACGACTGGGCAGCCAAGGGCGCCGTGCCCAGGCGAGCCACGAAGGCACTGTCCACCAGTTGGAAGCCCAACAGTGCCAGCACGCCAATGGTCATCGGCCAGGTCTGGCGCCATAGCACCGGACCAAGGCGCAGCGTGGGCCCGTTGGGCGATGAACGAGTCGTCACTGCAGCTGCGACTCCGTATCTGCAAGGCGGGACGATACCCCGGTAGAGGATGCCGCGACCGTGGCATCGATACGAACATCGACACAGAACATGACAGGATTCTCGGTGAACTCATCGAACATGACATGATAGGAATAGACAGGAACCGGACGCCCCTGCTTGTCTTGCAATACCAGACGCCCCGATGGTATCGACCGGCCCTCGTACAACCAGGCAGAGTGCAGGCGAACCACATCCGCTTTCATCGCATCGGGTATGATGAGCTCTTCGAGCCTTCGCCCTACGGCCTCTTCGGTGCGGTAACCGTAGAGCAGCACGCTCTCTTCATTCCAGTAGATCACTCGCCTGTCGCGGTCGTAGCCCTGAACGGCGATGTTGGGCAGCTCTTCCAATAGCGCGCGAAAGCGCTTGTCTCCCGGGCGAGCCTTGCCACCCAGGCCCAACAGATGTTCGACAGCATGCAAAAGGCGACGCAACGAGGGGAAATGAGCAGCCATGGCAGACTCCAGCAGCAGCGAGGGATCACAGGGGCCTGCATGGTAGCCGATATTCAGGTGTATTACCGGCCCCCCGGCTCATGGCCGGGAGGCTCAGCGATCGGGTGAAGCCGTCGCAGCGTTACTGGCGCACGCCCTCGAAGGTGACGTAAAGCTCGAGCTCTTCCATCACTTCGGGGAAATCGCTCATGTCGATGCCGAAATCGGCCAGCGTCAGCATGGTCGAGCCTTCGAAACCGGCCCGATAGCTGCCCCAGGGATCCTCACCTTCACCGACCAGAGTGACCGGCATCTCGATTTCGCGCGTCTCGCCCTTGAGGGTAAGCTCGCCGGTCAGCACGCCTTCGTTGTCACCGGTGGGCTCGAAGCCGGTGGAAACGAAGGTCGCAGTCGGGTAGTCGCCGGCGCTGAGGAAGTCGTCGCTCAGGAAGTGGCGATCACGCTCGGCGTGGTTGCTGTTGAGGCTGTTGACCTGCACTTCCATCTCGACGCTGGACGCTCCGAGGTCCTCGGGGTCGTAATAAAAACGACCTTCGAACTCCTCGAAGTTGCCGAGGATGTATGAGTAGCCGAGGTGGTTGATCTTGAACTGAATGAAGGCATGCTGGCCTTCGGTATCCACGACGTACTCTGCCGCCAGGGCTTGGCCAGCCGTGGCCAGGGCAGCGGTGCCAAGGGCAGTAGCGAGTGCGGCTTTCTTGAACATGGGTCTCTCCTTGGTGATGGCGCCCGAAGGCGCAGGCGTTCAACGGCGACGCGTACGTGCCGGGTTCAGCATACGCAAGACGGTATCGTGACGATCGATGAAATGATGCTTCAGGGCGGCCATGGTATGGCCTGCCGCCAACAGCATCAGGGCCAGAGCGCTGTACCAGTGAATGTCACCGGCAATGCTCGCCTGGTTGGGCAGGCGGCTGATCAACGCCGGCACCTCGAACCAGTCGAATACGCTGATACCACGCCCGCGGGCGGTGGAGATCAGGTAGCCGCTGATCATGACCGTAAGCATCAGAACGTAGAGCGCGATATGACCGAGGTGGGCCGCGATGCGCTCGAAACGACTGCCCTGAGCCTGAGGAGTCGGCTGAAACAGTCGCCATAGGATACGCAGCAGCGTGGCGAACAGCAGCAGCATACCGAGCGAGCGGTGCCACCAAGGCGCGAGATTGTACCAGGGGTCGAAGTAGCCCAGTCCGGTCATCCACCAGCCGAGCACGAACAGGCCGACGATGGTCAGGGCACTGAGCCAGTGCAAGGCGATGCTGACCAGCCCCCAGCCTGTACGGGTGTTGCGCCACATCTCGTCGCTCCCCTTGAGCTTCGTTTTCGATGGAGGGCAGCATACCGCAGCGCATCATCCGCTTGCGCTGAAAAAAGCCGAACGCTTCGTTCGCAAAAATTGCCTGTACACCAGGAACGGGCCTGCCGCCCTCGCGGCGGCAGGCAACTTCCAGGTCAGATCAATGCATCGAGCCCGCGGGCCAGGTCGAGGCGAATGTCCTCGATCGACTCGAGACCTACCGCCACACGAATCAGGCCCTCGCTAATACCGGCCGCATCCTTCTGCGCCGGAGAGAGCCGCCCGTGAGTGGTGGTGGCAGGATGGGTGATGGTGGTCTTGACGTCGCCTAAATTGCCGGTGATCGACAGCATGTGCGTGGCATCGATGACCGACCAGGCCGCCTCACGCCCCCCCTTCACCTCGAAGCCCAGCACCGCCCCGTAGCCGGCCTGCTGCCGTCCGGCCAGCTCGTGCTGCGGATGGTCGGGCAGGCCGCTGTAATGCACACGCGCCACGGCCGGGTGTACCTGCAACCACTCGGCCAGCGCCTGGGCATTCGCGCAGTGCGCCCGCATGCGCAGGCTTAGCGTCTCCAGCCCCTTGGTGAAGATCCAGGCGTTGAACGGACTCAGGCACGGACCGCAGGTACGCACCACGCCGAAGACCTCCTCGAGCTCCTTGTTGCGCCCCACCACGGCCCCGCCCACTGCCCTGCCCTGACCGTCGAGGTATTTGGTCGCGGAGTGAATCACCAGATCGGCACCCAGCGTCAGCGGCTGCTGCAATGCGGGCGTGAGGAAGCAGTTGTCGATGGCAAGCAGCGCTTCGTGACGGTGGGCGATTTCGGCCAACGCGGCGATGTCGACCACCTCCGAGAGCGGGTTGGAGGGCGTCTCGGCAAACAGCAGCCGGGTGTTGGGCGTGATCGCCGCCTCCCAGGCCGCCAGGTCCGAGAGCTCGACGTAGCGAGTGGTGATGCCCAGCTTGCCGAAGTATTTGTCGAACAGACTGACGGTGGAGCCGAACAGCGAGCGCGAAGCGACGATCTCGTCGCCGGCCTGCAGCAGGGCAAGCACCGTGGAGAGAATCGCGGCCATGCCGGAACTCGTCGCCACGCAGCGCTCACCGCCTTCGAGCGCCGCCAGGCGTCGCTCGAAGGTATGCACCGAGGGATTGGTGAAACGCGAATAGACGTTGCCCTGCTCCTCACCGCCAAACTTACGCGCCGCTTCCGCGGCGCTGCCATAGACGAAGCTCGACGTGGGGAAGATCGGCTCGCCATGCTCCTGCTCGTGGGTACGCTGGTGGCCGGCACGAATCGCCAGAGTTTCCAGAGCCCAGGCCGGATCGGGTGTCGTCTCGTCGTGCATGGTGAGCCTCAGTCGTCGATGTCGTCATCCTGGTTGTGCATGCCCACCAGTGCGTGGGCGCCGACGCTCTGCTGCTGCTTGGCCGCGTCGTTGCGCGAGGCCTCGAGAGCCGACAGATAGCTGGCGTCGATGTCTCCGGTGATGTACCGACCATCGAAGACGGAGCAGTCGAACTGGTCGAGATTGGGATTGACCTCGCGGCAGGCGGCTTTGAGGTCGTCGAGATCCTGATAGAAGATGCGGTCGGCACCGATCAACTCGCCCACCTCGGTTTCGCTGCGACCGTGGGCAATCAGCTCGGAGGCCGCCGGCATGTCGATGCCATACACGTTAGGGTAGCGTACCGGTGGCGCCGCCGAGGCAAAATAGACCTTGTTGGCACCGGCCTCACGGGCCATCTGAATGATCTGCTTGCAGGTGGTGCCCCGCACGATGGAATCGTCCACCAGCAGTACGTTCTTGCCCTTGAACTCGACGCCGATGGCGTTGAGCTTCTGACGCACCGACTTCTTACGCTGGGTCTGGCCGGGCATGATGAAGGTACGCCCGATGTAGCGGTTCTTCATGAAGCCTTCGCGATAGGTCACTCCCAGATGCTGTGCCAGTTCCAGGGCCGAGGTGCGCGAAGTATCGGGAATCGGGATCACCACGTCGATGTCGTGGTCGGGCCACTCGCTGCGAATGCGATCGCCCAGCTTGCGCCCCATCTGGATGCGGGTGCCGTAGACGTAGGCACCGTCGAGGATCGAGTCCGGGCGTGCCAGATAGACATGTTCGAAGATGCAGGGTGCCAACAGCGGCGCATCGGCGCACGACTGGGTATGAATGTTGCCGTTCATATCGACGAAGATCGCCTCGCCCGGAGCCAGGTCGCGATGCAGCTCGAAGCCGCCCACGTCGAGCGCCACCGACTCGGAGGCGATCATCACCTCCTGGCCGTTGCCCTCGTCGCGGGTGCCGAACACCACCGGGCGAATGCCGTGGGGGTCACGGAAGGCCACCAGGCCGACGCCGTTGATGATCGCCACCGCGGCATAGCCGCCACGGCAGCGTCGATGCACGCGGCGCACCGCATCGAAGATGTCGCCGGGCGCGAGATGCAGCCCCTGCTTGCCCAGCTCATGGGCAAAGACGTTGAGCAGCACTTCCGAATCTGAGCTGGTATTGATGTGGCGCAGGTCGGAGGTGAACAGCTCCTGCTTGATCTGCTCCGAGTTGGTCAGGTTGCCGTTGTGGGCCAGCGCGATGCCGTAGGGCGAGTTGACGTAGAACGGCTGCGATTCCGCCTCGCTCGAGGAACCCGCGGTCGGATAGCGTACATGGCCGATTCCCAGGTTGCCCTTCAGGCGTGCCATGTGACGGGTGTGGAACACGTCGCGCACCAGCCCATTGCTCTTGCGCAGCAGAAAGCGGCCCTCGTTCCAGGTCATCATGCCAGCGGCATCCTGACCACGATGCTGCAGCACTGTCAGGGCGTCGTAGATCGCCTGATTCACGGTCTGCTTGGCCAGAAGGCCGACGATACCGCACATTCCACCTTACCTCGCTTGCAGGGTGCCGACCGCAGCCGGCTTGGAAAAAGCACTATTCAAAACAGTCGCACAGTGTGTCAAAACAGTCACACCGCGTGCGCCGGTCACAGGGCGCCCGGCTCGGGCTCGCCGGCATCGCGACGCTCGGGCAACGGCATGTTGCGCCAGGCCTCGGGGGCCTCGGGCACGCGCCCTTCCCAGGCCTCGAGCTGACTCACCGCCCAGTCGCGCATCTGCTCGAAGGTGGGACGAAGCTCGGCCTCCTGCCACGCCTGCAGCTGCGCCAGCGGCGTCAGGCTGATCAGGATGGTGGCCACCACCAGTACCGCCGCGCCGCGGGCAACACCGAAGCAGGCGCCGGCCACGCGATTGAAGAAGCCCATGCCCACCCACTCCACGGCGGCGTGCACCATGCGGATGACGATCCCGCACAACAGTACCACGCCGAGGATGACCAGCACGAAGGCCAGCACCAGCCGGCCATCGGGGTTGTCGATCAGGCCGGAAAGCAGGTCGGCCACCGGCTCGGCAAGCAACCGTGCGGCCAGCAGCGCGATGATCCAGGCCGCCAGCCCCAGGCCTTCCCGCACCAGACCGCGCATGAAGCCAGCCAGCGTAGAAACGGCCAATACCGCAAGAAAGCCCCAGTCGATCCAGGTCAGCGTCATCGTTTCAATCTCTTACCCTGACCAGCAACCCTTGCAGGTTGGCACGTTCCTTCACCGTATTCATGGCCCGCTCGCCCGACTCCGAGGAATCGAAGGGACCCACGTATACGGTCGTCATGTTATTGTCGCGCCGCCGGCTATAGACGGGAAACCCCTCTTCCTCGAGCCGCGCCTGCAGGCGCTCGGCATTGCCTGCCTCACCGAAGCTGCCCACCTGCACGGCCCACTCGCCGCCGGGCGATGCGGTCGTGGCCGGTGGTGTCTGAGGCTCAGGGCTCGAGGCAGCCGGCGGGCTGCTTGCCACCCGCTCGGATGCCGCCTGGGCCAGATCGGCAATCGGATCCTGCCGTGGCGCTTCCGCCGGTGGCGCGCCGCTACTCGCTTCGCCCTGCTGAGCCGCCTCGCCCTGCTGAACCGCCACGGCCGGCTGCGGGTCGACTTGCGCTGCCGCGCCGGGCTCCACGCCTTCCAGGGGCAGCTGCGGTTCGGCCGGGGCCGGGCTGGTGCCGGGAGAGCGAATCTGGCCAAGGCTCTCCGGCGGCTGCGGATCGGGCACGTTACGCCGCTCCACCGGCACCGGCTGCTCGATGGTCAGTACCGGCTGGGGGCGCTCGTCGCGGGGAGCCGGTTCGTCGAACAGCATCGGCACAAAGATCACGGCCAGGGCGATCAGGATGACCGCCCCGCTGATTCGTTCGCGCATTCCGTATTTCATCATCCCCTCCTGCCCCGCTATGCCGCGTGTGCCTGCTTCCATGTCAGTATGGCGGCCACCATGAAGAAGGAGCCGCAGACCAGCACCCGATCATCGGCGGCCAACCGCTCGGCCAGCCACTCGGCGCCGATCTCTGGCGTTGCCGCCTGATAAGAGACCTTACCGCCATGCGCCTCGATACGCCTTGCCAGCTCCGACGCCTCGCGCGCACGTTCGCCACCCAGGGTGGCGGTCACCCACTCATCCGCCACGCTGTCCAACGCCTCTATCACCCCGTCGGCATCCTTGTCCGCGAGCATGCCCAGCAGCACCCAGGTGCGCCCACGACATGGCTGTGCCGCGAGCCGGCCCGCCAGGTAGCCAGCCGCGTGCGGATTGTGGCCGACGTCCAGGCACCACTGCCCCAGCCATTGCATGCGACCCGGCACCCTCACGTCGGCCATGGCCGCGCGACAGCGCCGCTCGTCGAGCACGATGCCGGCCGCCGCCAGGGCCTGCAGAGCCGTTGCGGCATTGTCCAGCGGCAACCCCGGGTCGGGCAAGCCATCAAGCCTTAGAATACCCCCTTGGGGTGCGGTTCCCTGCCAGTCGAAGCAGCCTTCTACCGTAGCGGCCTGCCAATAGAAGTCGGGTCCCAGGGCGCTGACAGGCGCCCCACGCTCCCGGGCCGACTGACGCACGCTTGCGGGAAGCTCGCGGCTGCCCAGCACGGCCGGGCAACCGGCGCGCATGATGCCGGCCTTCTCGCGACCGATACCTTCGAGCTCATTGCCGAGAAAGGCCGCGTGGTCGAGGGCAATGGTAGTGATGACGGCGACATCGGCGTCGATGACGTTGACCGCATCGAGCCGGCCGCCCAACCCCACCTCGAGCACGGCGAGATCGGGGCGGCGCCGTGCGATCAGCCACAGAGCTGCCAGGGTACCGGCTTCGAAATAGGTCAGGCTGACGGGCTCATCGGCCAGGCGTGCGGCTTCCACGGCCTCGAAGCCGGCGATCAGCGCGGCGTCGTCCGCTTCGTTGCCATCGAACCGCAGCCGCTCGTTGTAGCGCAGCAGATGCGGTGAGGTGTAGGCGGCCACTGAGAGGCCATGGGCGCGCGCCAGCGCCTCGATCATGGCGACGGTGGAACCCTTGCCGTTGGTACCGGCCACGGTGATGATGCGCGACGCCAGAGGCTCATCGAGCAGCCCCATGCGGCGGGCCACCTCGGCCACCCTGTCGAGGCCGAGATCGATGCCCACCGGATGCACACGCTCCAGGTACTCGAGCCAGGCATCCAGTGTACGCGGTGTCGTCGCGGGCATCACGGGCCTTCAGCGCGCCGCATCGGGCCGACCATCCGCATCCTCGGATGGGGTCGATGTATCGGCATCTGCCGACGTATCCGGCTCGGCCGCCTCGATGATCTCGCCCTCTTCCGCCGCCGCACGCTCGGCCTCGTCGACCAGGTCCGGCTCGTGAAGCAGACTCTCTTCAAGGCCGCTGGGGGGCTGGTGGGTCAGCTTGCGCAGCACGCCTCCCAGGCGCGAGCGCATTTCGCCGCGCGGCACGATCATGTCCACCGTGCCGTGCTCAAGCAGGAACTCGCTGCGCTGGAAACCTTCCGGCAGCTTCTCACGCACGGTCTGTTCGATCACGCGCGGGCCGGCGAAGCCGATCAGCGCATTGGGCTCGGCCACGTTGAGATCGCCGAGCATGGCCAGCGAAGCGGACACACCGCCGAACACCGGGTCGGTGAGTACCGAGATGTAAGGCACACCCGCCACGCGCAGCCGCTCCAGCGCCGCCGAGGTCTTGGCCATCTGCATCAGCGAGAACAGCGCTTCCTGCATCCGCGCCCCGCCCGAGGCGGAGAAGCAGATGAAGGGGATTCGCTCTTCCAGGGCCAGGGTGGCAGCACGCACGAACTTCTCGCCCACCACGGCGCCCATCGAGCCGCCCATGAAGGTAAACTCGAAGGCCACCACCACGACGGGCAGGCCATCGAGCTTGCCGCGCATGGCCACCAGGGCATCCTTCTCACCGGTCTCCTTCTGGGCCGCATTGAGGCGGTCCTTGTACTTCTTGGAGTCGCGGAACTTGAGGCGATCCACCGGCTCCAGCTCGGCCGAGATCTCTTCCCGCCCCTCCTTGTCGAGGAACCAGTCGAGACGCTTGCGCGCGGTCAGACGCAGGTGATGGTCGCACTTGGGACAGACGTTGTGGTGCTTCTCCAGTTCGGGCAGATAGAGCACCGCCTCGCACTTCGGGCACTTGCGCCACAGGCCGTCGGGCACGCTGGCCCGTCGGTCCTTGCGCTGAATCCGCCCCATGGAGGGCACAATCTTGTCGAGCCAGCTCATGTCAGAAAGGCTTCCGTATGCTGTTGCGCCCGGTCGTGCCGGGCGTCATGAGTCGAATCTTTAGCAGGGCAAGGGCGCGCTCAGCGGGCAGGCAACGCATCCAGGGCCTGACGCATCTCGCCGAGCACCGCCTTGAGCTCATCGGCAATCGCTTCCGGCCGCTCGGCGTTGTCGGCAATCCGGCTGACCAGTGCGCTGCCGACGATCACGCCATCGGCGACCTTGCCGACCTCGGCGGCCGAGGCGCCGTCACGGATACCGAAGCCTACGCACAGCGGCAGCTCGGTCAGACCGCGCAGCGGCGCCAGATGCTCGGCCACATCGGCGGCATTCAGCGTGGCGGCCCCGGTCACGCCCTTGAGCGCAACATAGTAGAGATAGCCCTCGCCGTGGGCGCATATTGTAGCGGCCCGCTCGCTCGAAGTGGTAGGGGCGACGAGAAAGATCGATGCCAGGCCGCGCTGCTTGAGGATGGGGCCGAACTCGTCGGCCTCTTCCGGTGGCATGTCCACGGTCAGCACGCCATCGATGCCGGCCGCGGCGGCCTGGTCGGCGAACGCCTCGAGACCGATGCGCTCGACCGGGTTGAGGTAGCCCATCAATACCACGGGCGTATCGCCGTCGCGCTGGCGGAACTCGCGCACCATCTCGAACAGGTGGGTCAGGCGTACGTTGTGCTTGAGAGCCCGCTCGCAAGCCTTCTGGATCACAGGGCCGTCGGCCATGGGGTCGGAGAACGGCACCCCCAGCTCGATCACGTCGGCCCCCGCCTCCACCAGCGCGTGCATGAAGCCGACGGTATACTGCGGCGCCGGGTCGCCGGCGGTGATGAAGGGAATCAGCGCGCGGCGGCCCTGGGCCTTGAGTTCGGCGAAGCGTTTGTCGATTCGATTCATCGTCAGAACTCCAGGCCGTCGATCTTGGCGACCGTCATGATGTCCTTGTCGCCGCGGCCGGAAAGGTTGACCACGATGTTCTGGTCGGGCCGCATGGTCGGCGCCAACACCTTGGCGTGGGCCAGCGCATGGGCCGACTCCAGTGCCGGCATGATGCCCTCAATGCGGGTCAGCTCGCGGAACGCCTCGAGCACAGCATCGTCGTTGGCAGCCACGTACTGCACGCGGCCCACGTCCTTCCACAGGGCGTGTTCGGGCCCGACCCCCGGATAGTCCAGGCCGGCCGAGATCGAATGGGTATCGGACACCTGACCGCCCTCATCGGACATCAGGTAGGTGCGATTGCCGTGCAGCACGCCGCGCGGCGCGTTGGAGGCCAGCGGTGCCGCGTGGCGTCCGGTTTCGACGCCGTCGCCTCCGGCTTCGACACCGTACATGGCGACCTCGTCATCCTCGACGAAGGGATAGAACAGGCCCATGGCATTGGAGCCACCGCCGACGCAGGCGATAAGCGCATCGGGCAACTTGCCGAACTCCTCCAGCGACTGGCGGCGCGCCTCGCGGCCGACCACGGCGTTGAAGTCACGTACCAGCATGGGATACGGGTGCGGGCCGGCCACGGTGCCGATGATGTAGAAGGTGTCGTCGACGTTGGTCACCCAGTCGCGTAGCGCTTCGTTCATGGCGTCCTTGAGCGTGCGAGTGCCTGACTCCACCGGAATCACGTTGGCCCCCAGCAGGCGCATGCGGTAGACGTTGAGCTTCTGGCGCTGTACGTCCTCGGCGCCCATGTAGACTTCGCACTTGAGACCCAGGCGAGCCGCCACGGTGGCCGTGGCCACGCCATGCTGGCCGGCACCGGTCTCCGCGATGACCCGCGGCTTGCCGCTCATCTTGGCCAGCAGTGCCTGACCGATGGTGTTGTTCACCTTGTGCGCGCCGGTGTGGTTGAGGTCTTCGCGCTTGAGCCAGATCCGTGCACCACCCAGCTTCTTCGACCATCGCTCCGCATGATAGAGCGGAGAGGGACGGCCCACGTAATGGGCCAGGTCATAGTCGAATTCGGCCTGGAAATCCGGGTCGTCGCGAAGACGCATGTAGGTCTTCTCCAGATCGTCCAGGGCGAAGCTCAGGGTCTCCGAAACGAACCGGCCGCCGTAGGGGCCAAAGTGGCCGCGGGCGTCCGGCAGTCGGGTCAGGTCACTGAACTTGCTCACTAAAGACACCTCATAGGGTCGCCATAAGGGAATGGGAGTGGTGTTGGGCCAAGCCCGGGAATACGGATACAGGTCACGCCCGGTGCGTGCGGTCGGCCTGGGCCACTGCTGCGGCAAAGGCCGCCAGCAACCCGCGATCCTTGCGCCCAGGTGCGGCTTCCACGCCACCGGAGACGTCTACCGCAAAAGGGCGGACACGCTCAATGGCTTGCGCCACGTTGTCCGGACCGAGTCCCCCCGCGAGAATAACAGGTTTTGCCAGGTTTGCGGGGATTCGCGACCAGTCGAAGGTCTCGCCGGTGCCGCCCGGCACGCCGGGACGATAGGCATCCAGCAGCAGCGCCTGGGCACCTGCATAGGCCTTTGCGGCAGCGTGCAGGTCGAGGTCGTCGCGCATGCGCAGCGCCTTGATCCAGGGCCGGCCGAAGCCGGCGCAGAAAGCCGGCGTCTCGTCACCGTGGAACTGCAGCAGGTCGAGGTGCTCGGCACTGCGCGCGATCAGCTCGGGCTCCTGATCGACGAACAGACCTACCCGAGTGACGAAGGCCGGTACCTGTGCGGCCAGTGTGGCAAGGCGCGCCTCGTCGACGCAGCGCTTGCTGCCGGGCCAGAGCACGAAGCCCAGCGCATCGGCGCCGGCGGCCACGGCATCGGCCACGTCCTGCTCGCGGCTGAGGCCACAGAACTTGATCCGGGTGCGGCATCCCACGGCTTGTATGTCAATCATGTCCATCCTTGCTGCCTGTCGGAGTTGACCGATCGTCACGGGAAAACAGGATTTCCGACAGGCTGCTGACTCAACTTGCCTGTCGTTCGACGCCCTGCGCCTCCCCGAGATCGGCGAGCACCGCACGGTGCACCTCGGGAAGATGGTGGTAGCCGCTAGGATAACACAGGCGCTTGACCACCATGCTGCGCGCGATGGCTGCGAGACGCTGAAAACGCACCCGGACCGCGGTTTCCAGCTCGCCGCCGCGCGCCCCCACCGTCCCGTGCTCTCCCAATGCCTCGGCCAGGAAGGAGTGACGCACGAGCTGGATCAGCGCTTCGCCCGGACCGAGCGCTTCCATGCGGATCGCGACATCGGCGTCGTCGGGCGCGCGACGCTCCAGCAGGTAGATTCTCGCCACCTGCAGCGCTTGCGTGGCAATGCTTCCTACCCTGTCGGCCGGCACGCTGAGCTTGGGGAAATCGGGATGCACCAGCTCGAAACCCTCGGCGCTGCCGACGAAGCGCAGGGCCTGCTGCGGCGTCAGCTTGAGCTGGGGGAAAGCGTGTCGGCAGAGAACCTTCTCTGCCGAGGGCTCGAGTGCGGCGATGTCGTCGGCGAGCAGAGGGAAGCCCGCCGCGACCAGCGAAGTGACCAGAGTACTCTTGCCCCCCTGGCGATCCGCCGCGAACAGCACCGCCCGGCCATCGTGCACCACGGCACCGGCATGCAGAGCGCTCACGCCGGTCATCTCGAGGTAGTAGGACATCACATGCCCCAGCAGGCAGAGATCCACCATGAAGCCGAGTTCGGCGTCATGCAGCCGACAGACGATCCGTCCCGGGCTCACCAGGAAGTCCGCCACGCCGGGAAAGCGCATCAGGCGGCCGTCGGCCGTGGCGTAGATCTCCAGGACATGCTCTCCGCACCAGTTCCTCTCCTGGCTCAGGTAGAGAGCATCCGCAGATGGCGGAACGGCGGTATCGCCGTCCGACCCGCCAAGGTCGCCCGGCACACAGAGAAAGCGCAGGTTGCAGGTTGCCGTGGCGGGCGCCACGGTCAAGGGAGTACGGAAGCGGTAAGCAGTTTCCAGGCAGAGGCCATAGATCCAGTATCGGTATGCCACGTTCGCTCCCTGTTCCACCACGCTCAATGTTGAATCATGATGCCGCTTTCCTCGAGCTCCGCCATCAGCGAGGCCAGGTCCTGGCGAAGCATTTCCGGCGCTACGACATAATTTTCCAGCAGCAGCGACACGGCCTCCTTCAGGCTGCCGGTACTCAGCAGGGCGCGCCACATATCGGCCGCAATCGCATCGAACTCGAAGCACGTCGTAGGCTCGGTGGCCTCCATGGGAAAGTGCGCCACCGCCAGCGAGGCGCCGAACGACGCCCACAGCACGCGATCGTCGGCCTTGAGGGGGCCAGGCCCCACCGCCTGCCGGTCGATCGTTTCCCACGCTTGCCCTCTCGCCGACCCTCTCGCCAGCCCTCTCGCCCTGCCGTTTCGCCTACTACGCTGCGACGAGGCCTGCATGCGACGCTTCAGGCATAGCGACGGCGGTAGAACGTTCCAACCAGCTTTGAAACATCCTGCTTCGACATCCCAGTACTTCGTTTCGGGTTCGCACCAGGCGAAGGCAATGTACTCGGCAATGCCGCTCCAGTAGCCATCGCCCGCCATTTGCCGCTCACGCTCATCGAGCCACTGGGGATAGGCCTCGCCGAACCGCACAGGGGCGACATCCTCGAGATCTTCGGCATTGATACAAGCCTCGACCCTCGGCTCGGCCCGCTCGATGGCCAGGCACAGCTCGCGAGGGGCGAACAGCGGGCAGAAGATGACGACGGGCAGGTTCCAGCGCTGCAGGAACTGCTGGAAACGCACCCCGGAGAGGGCGCAGTCGTCCACCACCACCCAAGTCTCTTGGGAGTCGTGGCCTGACGGGCCGGGCACCCCGATCTGCTCGGGATGCAGATTCAGCAAGTAGGAGAGCATGCCGAGCACGATCCACCCGCCCCGGGGAATCGCGGTATAGTGAAAGCGTGACAGGGCCTCCTGGCCGAAGCGCAGCCTGAGGGCGGTCGCCAGCCGCTCCGCTGCCTGCTCGGCAGCGGCATAATCGACATAGCGGTGATGCGGGATCACCTCGTGGAGCTGTGCCGCCAGATCGGCCAGGAGCAGGCGCTGCTGGGTAGAGAAATCACCGAACGCGGCAACAAGAGGATGGGGCCAGGCTCGGATCACGAGCCTGGCCCCATCCAGTTTGTGCCACAGGGGGTTGGCCTGAATGCCCTCGGCGAGCGTCTGCAGGGCAGACTCCCGATCGGATTGCCGGGTAAAGGCAAGCAGCTGCTCGACGAGGTAGTGGCTACATCATGCATCGTCTCGCCAAACGGCTGGTGCCACTACCAAAATCGTCTCAGCCAGATTTCAAGCGACAGGGTTGGCCAGAGGTCGAAGTTGGGCACATCGCCGCGCACGAAACGCTCGAAGCGCTCGCGCAGCATCGCTTCGTCGACGAACCCGAGCTCGGCACAACGACTTTGCGTCATCAGATCGAGGACCTTGTGATAGGCCTTGTCACGCAGCGCACCGAGATACAGAGGTTCGGGGGAAACCTTGCCGACGGCCCGGATGGCTTCTGCCGGCATGATGCCGACCATGGCCCGTCGCGCCAGTCGCTTTCCCTCGCTGGCGGTGTCGACACAGTACTGGGGACAGGCAAGTATGAATTCAGCGATGCGTCTATCGCTCCAGGGGTCGGCCAATCCCACGCCATGTTGAGCTGCAACACGCTCGGCATACGTCACCCCGCGGGTGACGAGCGGCGAAAAGATGTGGATGTACCTATTTCGCGGCGCACTGTGCGGCCATACCCGTGCAGCCACCCGCACTGGCTCGACCGGCGGCAGGCCGACCTGGTGCAGGAACGCCGAGGAGACATGCTCGGCCGCCCGCCTCATCGGCCCCCTCGGCAACAGGTGCGCCCCTGCGTCGCTCTTTTCACTGCCTGATGGACCATCTCGTCGCAAGGCGCGCCAGCCGCTGACAAAGGCTCCGCCTCTCAGGGTATCCGCCAGCACGGGGCGCACCAGGTAGCGTGATAGGGTCGAAGGCCAGGATAGCGAGAACACCTGCGACAGCGCCGACAGTTCGCGGCAACTCTCGCGAAAATGCCCAGCAAGCAGCATGCCGGGAACGTCGTTGACGTTGCCGCCACACATCACGTCGCCGCGAAAACCATAGAACATCACGCTGACCCGGTCGGCCGCAGCCGCAGACAGCGACTTTTCCATGAACGGCAGAAACATCGAGAAAAAGGGATCGTCCTCGTGAGGCTGGTTGAGAGTATCCTCGATCAGGGGATAGGTCTCCTCCGCCGGCACCTCATGCACCGGCATACCGAAATGATCCGCGATCCGGTAGATGTTCTCGCGCTCGTCGCACTCTGGCAGCTCGGAGAAGACCCAACTGTAGGCGCGCATTGCGGGAACTGCCGCCCCTTGGCCACGCAGCCAGCCCGCCATTGAAGCCACGCAGGTGGAGTCGACCCCACCGCTCAGGCTTACGCCAACCGGGTCGCGGGCACGCATGCGACAGCGCACTGCTTCGGTCAGCAGTTCACGCATGTGCTCGGCATAGACTCTCTCATCGGGATAGCGCAAGCGACGCTCTGGATCCGGAGCCCAGTAGCAGCGACTGCGCTTACGCCCTGCCCGATCGATCGTCACTTCCTCGGCGGGCTTGAGCTCTTCGATACCCTCATAGAAGACCTGCCCCGGTGGTGTCTGCATGCCACACAGGTGCCAGCCGACGGCCTGCACGTTCAAACGTCGCGGTACGTCCTTCAGCGCCAGAATCTGCCGCACCTCGGTGGCGAACAGCACTCGCCCGGTCTCGATACGGTAATACAGGGTACGCATCCCCATGGGGTCTCTGGCCAGGCGCAGCTCGAGCCGAGCAGGATCCCACAGCGCATAGGCAAAGTCCCCGAGCAGCCGTGCAGGCCCTTGCCCGCCGGCATGGAGCAGCATGTCCAGCATGAGCTCGGCGTCCGTCGCACTCATGGAGTGGGGAAATGGACTCACGGCAACACAGGCATCGCGGTTATCGAGGCGCGCATCGGCGGCAAATACCACGCCTTGGTGCCGCTCGATCACCGGTCGGCAGGCGCCGGCTCCGTCAGGGGTGGTATCCAGCGACAGGCACGCGATCCCCACTGGTCCATGGCAGTGATATTCGATGCCATCGCAACCTCGATAGGCGGCACGGGACGTCATCGCTTCCAGCTCGGCACGGCCGACCGGGACGCCATCGAGACGAATGATTCCGCAGATGCCGCTCACTGGGGATAGACCTCCCGCAGGCCGTCAGGCAACGCTCCTGGTCTCCCAGAAGCCGTCCGATGGCACTCAGATCACCAAGCATTTACAGAATGTAGCAAATAAGCCAGCCATGCCAAGTCGCAGCCCGACCTGCCCGGACGTGCCCCCCTAGAGGCAGGTCACTCGGCCACGGACGCTCCCTTTGCCCGGGGCTCACCCCGCCGAAACTCGACCATGGGGCAGTCCGGCAGCTCGCGCTCACCGGTCCACTCGCCGAGAAAGGCCAGCAGATTGGGCCCCAGCGGCTCCTGCGGCAGCCCCCAGGCATGGTCATAGAGCGAGTCGACGAAGTGCAGACCGCAGGCCGGCGCCGTCACGTCGGACAGCGTGCGATCTTTCAGCGCCAGCAGTCGGGCCAGATAGCCATCGTTCTGCTCGCCGCGCCCCACGCTGACCAGCGCGCCCGCGATATTGCGGACCATATGGTGCAGAAAGGCGTTGCCCTGCACGTCGATGACGACCAAGGGACCATGCCGGTGCACCTCGATGAAGTGCAGATGGCGCCAGGGGGTCCTGGATTGACAGCCCGCGGCGCGGAAGCTGGAGAAGTCGTGCTCGCCCACCAGAGCTTGAGCCGCACGGTGCATGGCTTCGGCATCCAGCGGGTCGCGGCACCAGGTGACGTTGGCGCGCTCCAGCACCGGCCGGCTCGGCTGGTTGAGGATGAGGTAGCGATAGCGGCGCGCCAGCGCCTTGAAGCGGGCGTGGAAGTCGTCGGGCACTTCACGTACCCAGAGCACCGCGACATCCCGCGCCAGATTGGCGTTGACCCCGAACACCCAGGCCTTCTGCGAGCGCGGCGCCGGGGCGTCGAAGTGCACGATCTGGCGGGTGGCGTGTACACCGGAATCGGTGCGCCCGCTGGCATGCACCGTGACCGGTTGGCTCGCCACCTTGCTCAGCGCCCGCTCCAGCTCGGCCTGAACCGAGGGTGCATGCTTGAGCCGCTGCCAGCCACAGTAAGCGCTGCCGTCGTACTCAACTCCCAAGGCCAGACGGCCGCGCAGAGGTTGGCTATCGTCGAGAGATCGGAAAAGGGTCATGCCACCGTCAGAGTCGATAATGAGTGATCAGCGCCTCGACCTCTTCACGCAGACGAGACGACTCGGCCCCTTGGGACAGTCTCTGCAGCAGAGGACGAGCACGTTCGACCTCGCCGCTTTCCAGCAAACGGCGAGCTTCGCTCAGCTCATCCCACTGGGCGGACTCGCCCGGGGTGGCGCCATTATCCCGGTCCAGCGGCGGGAAGGCCACCTCCTCCACCTCCCACCGATCCTCCTCGTCGAGAGAAGGCTCTTCACGAGGAGACGGCTCGCTTTCAGAGGCTGACAGGGAGTCGTCAAGCGCATCCATCCGGGGAAACTCGATGCTCGGCTGCATCGGTGTCTCCACCCTGGGAGCCGGTTCCGGGTCGAGGCGAGGAGGCCGATAGTCGATGACATCCCACTCGATGGGCGACGCCTGCTGCGCTGGACGCGTCGGTGTCGCCTCTTCCTCTGGCGTTGCCGAGGGCTCCTCGTCCGGCCTATCGCCGCTCGGCGCATCCGTCGCGGCAGTCGCCTCGGTCGTCTCCCGCCCCCGGGCAAGCGGTGGGAAGATGCCCTCGTCGGTCGCACCCTCTCCATCTGTCGGCACGTCATCTTGAGAGCGCTCGAACGCGGTCTCTTCGGCTGACACCTCTTCAGACATGCCCTCAGCGGGCGTGGCCGCATGACGACGCTCCTGCGGCTCCTCCACCGTCGACTCATCAATCTCTCGGTGTACACCGGAGCGCTCGTTCTCGCCTTGACGCCTGGCCATCAGTCTCGCCGCTTCGGCCAGCAGAGCGGAGTCGCCGGTTTCGGCGAGCGTCTGCATCTCTTCCTCGGCGGCCTGCCAGTTACCTTGCTCCACATGGACATTGAGCAGCTTGAGGCGCTGGTCATGGCGCTCGGGATCCCGGGCGAGACTGGCCTCGAGAATTTCCCTGGCCTGATCGTAGCGACCATATGCCATGAAGATGTCGGCTTCGCTGATGGCCTCTGCCTGTGGCATCGCCGGACGCGGCGTCTCGCGTTCTTGCGACTCGTCATCGCCAATGATCATGCCCGGCGCCAGGGGTGGCATCATGGTGGCAGCCGGGCTCGGCGGCGACGCCACGTCGGAGGGCGGCATGCCATGCACCATGCTGGGCATGGAGACACTTCCCGTTCCGGACGCGGAGTGACGCTGTCGCCGGCGCACCCACAGCCACAGGCCCAACAACGCGGCGAGACCGGCTCCACCCAGCAGCAGATTACGGTCGATGGCAGCGGGATGGACGGCTCCCCACCAGGGCGTCTCTTCGGTCTGACCCTCCGTCTGTACCACGACGCTGCCAATCCCCGGGCCCGTGTCCGCCCTGCCATCGGCGAGCAGGGCCGCCAGCTGTTCGCGCATCGTCTCGACTTCGTCGCGCAGCTCACCGAGCTCCTGTTGCAGGGCGTCGCGCTCGGTCTGCACCTCTTCCAGCGCAGCATGACTCTCCTGCCAGCGCTGCTCGAGTAGCGCAAGGCGCGGCTCGCTCTGCCCAAGCGCCAGCTCCCCGCCCCCCAGCGCCGACAGCACGTCGGCATCGAGGGTGCGACCGACCGCATCCGCCCCCTGCCGCGCAGCCTCGGCCGCCAGCTCTTCGTCGCTGAGCAGCGTAAGTCGCGGAGCGGCAGTATCGCCAGCCTCCGCAGCAGGCGTGGCAGTATCGGCCAAAGCAGGTGGTGCCGGTTCGGGTTCGGCCGCCGCGACCCGCTCGGCCGCCTCGGTCGCAGCGGTAGCCACCTGTACGCTTTCAGCAGCAGGAGCCGACGGCCCCAGGGGAACGCGTGCGGGAGCGCCGCTACCGCGATTGGCCCAGGCCTGGTTCATCGCCTGAACGATGTGATCGGCCTGGGCACCGGTGCGAGCAGCGATGGCTTCACGTGACGGCACGATGAGGCTATGGCCGGCACGCATGGCATTGATATTGCCCGAGGGGAAGACATCCGGATTGGCCTCGACCAGCGCCACCATCATCTGGTTCATGCTGATCCCGCTGTCGGGCCGCAGGCGCCCGGCCACCGACCACAGCGTATCGCCGCTGCCCACCCAGGCAGTGCCTGCCGTCATGGGTTGGCTTGCAAGCGCAGCGGAAGGCCGGGCAGCAGGCTCGGTAGCCGGCTGAGCAACTCGCTCCGAGACCTGAGCGACAGGCTGGGAGCGACGGCTCGAACCGCTGACCAGCACGGGCATGCTGTCATAATCCGGTGGATCCAGCAGCAGGGTGACCTCGCGTAGCTGTGTTCCGCTGGGCCAGTCGAAACGCAACAGCAGGTCCATCCAGGGTTCGCGTACCGCCCTCTCACTGGCAAGCGTCACCACCCACTGGCCCTGACGCACCTCCACGTCGGCGCTCACGCTGGCCGCCAGCGGCGTACGCAACAGGCCGGCCGACTCGAATTCACGCGAGTTCGCGACGCTGACCCGCAGCCGCTCGGGGTCGAGCCCTGCCGTATCGGTGAGCGGAATCACAGCGCGCAGCGGTGCGTTCAGGGTGGAACGAACATCGACCTCACCGACACCCAGTGCCAGCGCCGGTGGGCTGGCGGCCGAAAGCGACAGCAGCACGGCCAGTGACAACTTACGTCTCATCGAACTCCCTTGCGTTACCCGCTTGCTTATGAAACGCCCGGTTCTTGTAATGCCGGCATTTAGAACATGACGAAATATGTACCATATTTACTCCCTGCCTGCGCCACCCCGGCGGATACGCATGGGAGCCATTTCGTCACTGCTGCCGCCCTCATACGCAAACGGGGCACCTCCATAAGGAGATGCCCCGTCCTTGGCACTGCGAATGGATCACTGCTCGCGCAGGATCTTCAGCATCCGCTTGAGTGGCTCGGCCGCGCCCCATAGCAACTGATCGCCGGCGGTGAAGGCCGTGAGATATTCGCCGCCCATGTTCAGCTTGCGCAGGCGGCCCACCGGGACGCTCAAGGTACCGGTGACGACCGAGGGCGTCAGCCCGGCGATGGTGGCTTCCTTGTCGTTGGGGATCACCTTGACCCACTCGTTGTGCTTGGCGATGCGCTCCTCGATTTCATCTATCGGCACATCTTTCTTCAACTTGATGGTAAAGGCCTGGCTATGCGAACGCATGGCACCGATACGCACACAGATGCCGTCGATGGGTACCGGATTGTCCTGGATTCCCAGGATCTTGTTGGTCTCGACGCTGCCCTTCCACTCTTCGCGGCTCTGGCCATTGTCGAGCTTGGTGTCGATCCAGGGCAGCAGGCTGCCGGCCAGCGGCGCAGTGAAATTATCGATCGGGAAATCGCCGCCACGCATGGCCTGGGTGACCTTGCGGTCGATCTCGAGAATGGCACTGGCGGGATCGTTCAGCTCATCGGCGACACAATCGCGCAGCGCACCCATCTGCAGCAGCAGCTCGCGCATGTGCTTGGCACCGGAGCCGGAAGCGGCCTGGTAGGTCATGGAGGTCATCCACTCGATCAGGTCGGCCTCGAACAGACCACCCAGCCCCATCAGCATCAGGCTGACGGTACAGTTGCCGCCAACGAAGGTCTTGGCACCACGCGCCAGTTGGTCGTCGATGACGCGGCGGTTGACCGGATCTAGAATGATGGTTGCCTCGTCCTCCATGCGCAGGGTGCTGGCCGCATCGATCCAGTAGCCCTTCCAGCCACTGCCGCGCAGGTCGCCGTATACCTGCTTGGTGTAGTCGCCGCCCTGGCAGGTGATCACGACATCCAGCGCCTTGAGCTCGTCGATGTCGGTGGCATCCTTGAGCGGAGGAACGTCGACGCCGATATCCGGGCCGGGCTTGCCGACCTGAGAGGTGGTGAAGAAGATCGGCTCGATGCCGTCGAAATCACCATCCTCCTGCATACGCTGCATGAGCACGGAGCCCACCATGCCGCGCCAACCGACGAAACCGACTTTCAACATGTGAAGTCCTCCTGAAGAGTATGAGGCCAATAGTATACATGACCCGAGCCCTCCTCGCAGGCGGGCCCGGGCGCCAGAGTCACAGCAATGGTAGTGTCGGCACCGATTCGCGCACGCGTGGGCGAAAGCGGGATGCGTCCCCTCGCAGGCAAATATCCGCGGTCCTGAGGCCACCGTCCAGCATTTTGAGGGGGCTCCGAGCCCCTCGCACTGCGAGAACGGATACGCGGCGGCGGGCCACCTGGTCCAGACTCCGAACAGGCACCTGGCGCAGCCCGCGAAAATGTAATATCAAGTAACAGGACACCCCTCTCGACGGCCAGCGCATCGATCGGCTAGGGTCTGCGCCGCCTTGAGCAGCAAAGGACTACCCGCTGGAGGATCGCCACGATGCTTCAAGACAGTGTCCGCCCCGGCAATGCGAGGTCTGCCATAGCGACCAGGCCCGGCTCTCCGTCGCCGATGCTGCGTTTGCTGTTTCTCCTCGCCAGGCTGGAGCTTACGGCGGAGCAGGAGCGGCAGGCAGTCGCACTCTGTTCCGCCATCGACGACTGGGCCGAGTTGGTACGCCTTGCCCAGGACACCTACCTGTTGCCCATCGCCTATCGCCATCTGGACCGGCTCGCCCCACCCGCGCTGCCCCCGCACACCATGGCACAGCTGCGTGGCGAAAGCCTGCTGCTGGTAGCAGACAATCTGCGAGTGGCTGCCGAGCAGAAGCGGCTGGTGCACGAGCTTCTCGACCCGTTGCAAGTCCCGTACCTCTTCTTCAAGGGCCCGGCGCTCGCCGCACGCTACTATGACGCCCCTGGTTTGCGCTGCTGTGGCGATATCGACCTGCTGATCCCCCGCGACCGGCTTGTCGACCTGCTTGCCAGAGCGCTGCAGAGCGGATACCAGCCCAGCGAGCCACCGTGGCTGACCGCGGACAGGACCGCGCTGGAGTTCGCCATCGACCGGCAACCCATCATCAACATCGTGACGCCGGGCGGTGTCGAAGTCGAAGTGCATTGCCAGCTCGACAAACAGGCCGCGCTCTATGACACCGAAGCTCTTCTTGCAGCTCGCGAGCCTCTGCAAGTGGGCGATACCATTCTTCATGTCATGCCGACCCACGAGCTGTTCGTCTATCTTTGTCTGCACAACACGCGTCATTACTGGTCGCACCTGCACTGGCTGGTCGATCTGGACGCATTGCAACGCCACCCCGATTTCGACCTGAACGCCGTACATGCCTGTGCCAGGCAGCGTGGCCTGACCGCCACCGTCGACGCGAGCCTGGAGCTGAGCGCACTGCTGGCCAGCCCGGATTTGGACGCTGCGGCCAAGGAGCTCAGCAAGCGGGGACGCGCTCTGTATCAGGCCTGCCTGGCCACGCTCCAGGGCGGGCTCGAGGCCGAGCTGGCACTGCGCCGCAAGCGGCCCGCCCCCGAGTTTGCCTTCCATTGGCAAACCACCATGCGCTACCGAATCGCGAGCCGCCTGAGACGCTGGGTGCAGCCCTTTCGGCCCAGTTATTTCGACTATGCCAGCCGTCCTCTCCCACCGAGCTGGCAATGGCTCTACTACGTCACGCATCCCTGCCGCAAGCTGCGTAACCTGATCTTGTCGCGGAGGTCGCGCTCATGACTCACGCCCTGGCCAAGCACAAATGGTGAACCTTCGGAAGCTCCTGGCTCCCGTGGAGACCCTCAGGGCCATCCTGCCCCTGCTGTGGAAGAGTAGCCGGAAATGGACGCTGCTGAGCACCCTGTTCATGGTGATGGAGGCATGCCTGGGCCTGGCCGTCCTCTATTTGCTCAAACAACTGGTGGATGTGGTCACTCAGCTTCTCGGCGACGCTGCCTCGCCGGACAGCTTCGCTCCCGTGCTTTGGTATGTCGCCCTGACAGGCGTCACGACGCTCGCCTTCATCGCGGTACGCGCCCTGTCGAACCTGGCCAAGGAGATACAGGCCCTGCTGGTGGCCGACCATATCGACCAGGAGATACATGCCCGGGCAGTGGCGGCCGACCTCGCTTTCTATGAAAGCCCGCGCTACTTCGACACCCTCGAACGCGCGCGGGAAGCGGGTAGCCACCGGCCGGTCCAGGTGGTCAGCAACCTCATGATGCTGGTGCGCAACGGCATCATGCTGGCGGCCATCGCGGGGTTGATCGTGTCACTCAATTGGCTGTTGCTGCCGATATTGGCGATCGCCATCGTTCCGGCACTTCTGGTGAGACTGCATTTCACCCGTCATCTTTACGACTGGCAGCTGCGACGCACGCAGATGGAGCGTCGCGCCGGCTATCTCGACTGGCTGATGACCTCGAATCACCACGCCAAGGAGCTGCGTCTCTATCGGCTAGGCGACCATCTAAGGAGCAGCTACGGCAGGCTACGCAGTCAGATCCGGCGCGAACGCGTGCACATCACTCAACGGCGCACGCGGATCGAGGTGGCCGTAGGCGCCGTCGCCACCACCGCCTTCTTCGGCGCCCTGGCCTATCTGGCCTGGCAAACCGCGGAGGGCTACAACAGCGTCGGCGACCTGGTGCTGTTCCTGCTGATCTTTCAACGCGCCCAGTCAATGGGGCAGGATCTGGTCCACCAGCTCTCCAATCTCTATGAAGACCACCTTTTCATGGGGCTGTTGCTCGAGTTCCTGGCCGTTCGCCCGGTCATCTCCGACCCCGCCCAGCCCGTGCCGATACCCGAGCCGATGAGCGAGGGAATTCGGTTTCACGACGTCAGCTTTCACTATCCCGGCTGCACCGCTCCCGCGCTGCGTCATATCGACCTGAGCATCGCCCCGGGCCAGATCGTGGCGCTGGTGGGCACCAACGGCTCCGGCAAGACCTCGCTGATCAAGTTGCTCTGCCGCCTCTACGACCCGACGGCGGGCAAGATAACGCTGGATGGCGTCGACATACGCGACTACGGGCTGGAAGACTACCGCCGCCTGTTCAGCGTGATCTTCCAGGATTACTCTCACTACGCCGAGTCGGCTGGAGAGAACATTCGTTTTGGCGATATCCAGGCACCTCGCGACACCCCGGCCGTGAGATCGGCGGCGCGCAAGGCCGATGCCGATGGCTTCATACAGGGGCTCTCGGCCGGTTACGATACCCCCTTGACCCGTATGTTCGACGACGGCCAGGAGATCAGCATCGGCCAGTGGCAAAAAGTCGCCTTGGCGCGGGCTTTCATGCAGCAGCAGTCCAACGTCATCATCCTCGACGAACCCACCAGCGCGCTGGATCCGGGCGCCGAGTTCCAGCTGTTCGAGAATTTTCGCGAGCGGATCGATCACCGAGCTGCACTCATCATCAGCCACCGGCTTTCGACCGTGCGCATGGCCGATCGTATCTATGTGATGGAGGAAGGGGTGATATGCGAGAGCGGGACCCATGATGAGCTGATCCGGCGGGGCGGCATCTACTGTCGCCTGTTCAACCAGCAGGCGCACCACTATCGCGAAGTGGGCGCCTGAGCGCCACTTCACTCGACAGCACGACCTGTCAGCGCGTCGTCACCAGGCCTTCGGTCTCGAGCTGCTCCAGAAACTGCAACACGTCGCGCTCACAGTTTTCACGCTCCACCGAGAACTCTGCCAGAACCCGCTCGCAGATATCCGAGACGCTCGTCTCGTCCTGAATCAGGCTCCAGATACGCCCGCCCACTGCCTGAGTGCCGTAGTACATGCCCCGCTCGGCACTGAACAGCACCACATCGTCATTGACCTGTGACGCAAGCAGCGACGGATGTCGCCTCACAACCGTGGTCATCTGCATGATGGCTGACTCCCTTGATGGCACCAAACGTCATGTGAAGAATTGTATCTTCTCGCAGACGCATCAAGCCAAGACGCACCGCCTTTTGGCACTAGACCGAAGAGAGGGGAGTTCTCATATCGACAGGCTGAGGACCAGCCTTCCAGGGCAGGTACGATAGCAGCACGTAGCGTCTGCTTCTCCTGATCTAACTCAGCAGGTTTCGCCTTCCCGGGCGGGATAGCAGCGCACGAAACTGGAGAGCGCCACATAGGGCTCGTCCTGATGGCCCAGCACGATTCCGCTGGCGTCCCTCACCCAGGCATGCGCCTTGAAAGTGGGGCGGTGCTGCGCATCCTGTTGCGTCAACGTGCCCAGCACCAGGCAGGAAGATATCCGCCGTCGATGCAGCATCCATTGAGCCGCCATGGCCAGCATGAGGCAGGTCAACCTGCCGCCCAGCCGGGCATTGATGGCGCTGACCGACCAGCAGATCTCCAGCGCCCGAGGATCGCGTCCGGCAGCCCTCAGTTCGACTTCGCCCTCCGCCTGCTGGCCCAGCCAGCGCGACCAGAAGCGAAACGGCAGGCCGCGCACCAGCATCCAGGCCAAGGTCAGCCACAACGCGCCCTCCAGCAGCAGGGCCTTGCGCTGCCAAGGCAAGCGAGAAAAGCGGCGGAGAGTCTTCACCATGGCGGGCCCCATGCACGGCGACGTACCTTGTCACAAGCGTAGTCGAGAACCCCACCCCAGTGACAAGCCCATCCCGGTGAAAACCCACCGCCGCCCATCAGCACCGGTCGGCGTTGGCCATCAAGCCGCCTCGAAGGCCGCCAGCACCGCATCGCCCATCTCGCGGGTGGAGACGGTGCGGGTGCCTTCGGAAGCGATGTCCGCGGTGCGCAGGCCGTCATCCAGCACCTTGCCCACGGCAGCCTCGATGCGGCTGGCGAACTCGGGCTCGCCCAGGGAGTAGCGCAGCATCATCGCCACCGAGAGAATCGTCGCCAGCGGGTTGGCGATGCCCTTGCCGGCGATGTCCGGTGCGCTGCCGTGGCACGGCTCGTACATGCCCTGCCCGCTCTCGTTGAGCGAGGCCGAGGGCAGCATGCCGATGGAGCCGGTGAGCATGGCGGCGGCGTCGGAGAGGATGTCGCCGAACATGTTGCCGGTGACCATCACGTCGAACTGCTTGGGCGCGCGCACCAGCTGCATGGCGGCGTTGTCGACGTACATGTGCGAGAGCTCGACGTCGGGGTACTCCGGCGCCAGCCGTTCCATCACCTCGCGCCACAGGATGGTGACCTCGAGCACGTTGGCCTTGTCGACGCTGCACAGGCGCTTGCCGCGCTTCTGCGCCAGCTCGAAGGCGACCCGGCCGATGCGCTCGATCTCGCTCTCGGAATAGATATAGGTGTTGAAGCCGACCCGCTGGCCGTCGCGCACCTCGATGCCGCGGGGCTGACCGAAGTAGATGCCTCCGGTGAGCTCGCGCACGATCATGATGTCGAGGCCGGCCACCAGCTCGGGCTTGAGGCTGGAGGCGCTGGCTAGCTGCGGGTAGGTGATGGCCGGGCGCAGGTTGGCGAACAGGCCGAGGTTCTTGCGCAGCCCGAGCAAGCCCTTCTCCGGGCGCTTGGCGAGGTCCTCGAGCTTGTCCCACTTGGGTCCGCCCACGGCGCCGAGCAGGATGGCATCGGCGGCCTTGGCCTTGTCCAGGGTCACGGCGGGCAGCGGCTCGCCGTGCTCGTCATAGGCGGCTCCGCCGACCAGCCCTTCCTCGATCTCGATGTCGAGACCGCGGGCCTGGCAGGCAGCGAGGATGCGGCTGGCCTCGGCGGTGATCTCGGGGCCGATGCCGTCACCCGGCAGTACCAGAATCTTGCGTGTCATGTATTTTTCAATCCTTGTGCTTGCCTTTCTCGAGCGATGGCGGCGGGCTGTACGGCGACAGGCCTGCGAGGAGGCGCTGTAAACCCATCCCTGGGCGCTACTTTTGCCATCCATGGCAAAAGACCTCCTCTCCGACCTGTCCCCTACGCCCTTCAATTCAGGGTTGGTCAGTCTGCTCCCGGCTCAGCCCCGCGGGGCGCCGGGGACAGCCCGCCCCAGCGACAGATGCAAAGTGAAGAGCGTTCAGACCTGAGCGGTATCGCGGAACAGCCACGGCCGGGCCTGGCGATGCTTCACCTCGAAGGCGCGAATGGCGTCCTCGTCCTGCAGCGTGATGCCGATGTCATCGAGCCCCTCGAGCAAACAGTGCTTGCGGAAGGCGTCGACCTCGAACTCGAGGATCTCGCCCGCTGGGGTGATCACCCGCTGGTTCTCCAGGTCCACGTCCAGGCGGTAGCCTTCACTGGCTTCCACCTCACGGAACAGCCGGTCGATCACCTCCTCGGGCAGGGTGATCAGCAGCAGGCCGTTCTTGAAGGCGTTGTTGTAGAAGATGTCGGCAAAGCTCGGTGCGATCACCACGCGGAAGCCGAAATCCTCCAGCGCCCAGGGGGCGTGCTCGCGGGAGCTGCCGCAGCCGAAGTTGCGCCGCGCGAGCAGCACGCTAGCCCCCTGGTAACGCGGCTGGTTGAGCACGAAATCCGGGTTGAGCGGACGCTGCGAGCAGTCCTGTCCGGGCTGCCCCTCGTCGAGGTAGCGCAGCTCGTCGAACAGATTGACGCCGAAGCCGGTGCGCTTGATCGACTTCAGAAACTGCTTGGGAATGATCAGGTCGGTGTCGACGTTGGCCCGGTCGAGCGGCGCGACGAGCCCTTCGGTGCGTTCGAACTTTCTCATGGCTCAGGCCTCCTCTGCGACGGGCTGGGCGTCGAAGCTGCGTACATCGACGAAATGACCGGCGATGGCGGCGGCGGCGGCCATCGCCGGGCTGACCAGATGGGTGCGCCCACCGTAGCCCTGGCGCCCCTCGAAGTTGCGGTTCGAGGTGGAGGCGCAGTGCTCGCCGGCACCGAGCTTGTCGGCGTTCATCGCCAGGCACATGGAACAGCCCGGCTCGCGCCACTCGAAGCCCGCTTCGATGAAGATCTTGTCGAGCCCCTCGGCCTCGGCCTGGCGCTTCACCAGGCCGGAGCCCGGCACCACCATGGCGAGCTTGATGGAGTCGGCCACCTTCTTGCCGCGCGCCACCTTGGCCGCCTCACGCAGGTCCTCGATGCGCGAGTTGGTGCAGGAACCGATGAAGACCTTGTCGAGCTTGATATCGGTGATCTTCTGCTTGGGCGCGAGGCCCATGTACTCCAGTGCACGGGTGTAGCCGCGCTTGAGCGTCTCGTCGCCCTGCTCGGCCGGGTCGGGCACTTCACCGGAGATGCCGGTGACCATCTCGGGGCTGGTGCCCCAGCTCACCTGGGGTTCGATCTCGGCGGCGTCCAGCGTCACCACCTTGTCGAACTCGGCGTCCGCATCGGAAACCAGGTTGCGCCAATCGGCCACGGCGGCCTGCCACTGCTCGCCCCGGGGAGCGAAGGGACGCTCGGCGAGGTACTCGATGGTGGTGTCGTCCACCGCGATCAGGCCGACCCGGGCGCCGGCCTCGATGGCCATGTTGCACACCGTCATGCGGCCTTCCATGGAGAGGTCGCGGATGGCGCTGCCGGCGAACTCGATGGCGTAGCCGGTGCCGCCGGCGGTGCCGATCTTGCCGATGATGGCCAGCACCACGTCCTTGGCGGTGACCCCGGCGCCCAGCTTGCCCTCGACACGCACCTGCATGTTCTTCATCTTCTGCGCCAGCAGGCACTGCGTGGCGAGCACGTGTTCCACCTCGGAGGTGCCGATGCCGTGGGCCAGCGCGGCAAAGGCGCCATGGGTGGCGGTATGGGAGTCGCCGCAGACCACGGTCATGCCCGGCAGGGTGGCGCCCTGCTCCGGCCCCACCACGTGGACGATGCCCTGGCGTGGGTCGTTGATCTTGAACTCTTCGATGCCGAACTCGACGCAGTTGTCGTCCAGCGTCTGCACCTGGATCAGCGACACCGGATCCTTGATGCCGGCGTTACCCTCGGCACGCTCCTTCACCGTGGTCGGCACGTTGTGGTCCGGCGTGGCCAGGTTGGCGTCGAGACGCCACGGCTTGCGCCCGGCCAGACGCAGCCCCTCGAAGGCCTGCGGCGAGGTCACTTCGTGCAGCAACTGGCGGTCGATGTAGATCAGTGCGGTGCCGTCGTCGCGCTCCTTCACCAGGTGCTGCGACCACAGCTTGTCGTAAAGCGTCTGGCCTGCCATATCGTTCTCCCGGGCGCTATGGCCCTTTTGCCTGTCCGGTCTAGGGAAAGACTCCCCAAATGACTGCGCGAGCGAATCGCTGCGTTGCGCGGTGCCGAAGCGTCGGACCGTCGGATCCTCACATATACCCCATTTGCTCCGGTTGACTCGAAGCCTGCGGCTTCTCGCCCCTTCGGGGCCAGCCTACGGCTGTTTGTCGCTTCGCTCGGTACTGTGCTCCGTACGCCTTGCAACCCACAGGGATGTGGGAAGTGCGTTGGTTCGTCGGGAACGAACCTAGCCGCTTCATCTCGCTCGTCGATTTGTTCAGCGCACCCAAGGTTCGCCGATCTCGCACGTATTGCCTCAAATGGCCATTGCAGCAGGACTCGCCGAGGGGCGCCGGGGACAGGTCGGGAGGAGGTCATTTGCCATGGATGGCAAATGTAGCGTCCAGGGATGGATTCACAGCGCCTCCTCGAAGACCTTGTCGCCGGCAAAGCCCCGACATGCCAAGGCTACTCCTTTCCTGCATCGCCATGGCCGAGTGATTGCAGTCTTGCGCGGCTCGCCCATAAAAGCAATTCATGTTATTTATTCATTGGATTCCATAAAGGAATACAAAAGAGAGATGGACACCCAGAGCCTGCAAGCCTTCCTCGCCGTGGCCGACAGCGGCAGCTTCTCCCGCGCCGCGGAGCAGCTGTACCTGACCCAGCCGGCGGTTTCCAAGCGCATCGCCACCCTGGAAGACCAGATCGGCGCTCGGCTGTTCGACCGCATCGGCCGCCGCGTCACCCTTACCGAAGCCGGTCGGGTGCTGCTGCCCCGCGCCCGGCAAATCCTCGTCATGGTGGACGACAGCCGGCGCGCGCTGACCAATCTCGAAGGCCAGGTGGCCGGCAGCCTGACGCTTGCCACCAGTCACCATATCGGCCTGCACCGCCTGCCGCCGCTGCTCAAGGCCTACACCCAGGCCCACCCCGAGGTACGCATGGACCTGGGCTTCCTCGACTCGGAGCTGGCCTATCAAGGGGTGCTGGACGGTGAGCTGGAGCTGGCCGTGGTGACCCTGGCGCCACATCCCGACCCGCAGCTCGACGTGGTGCCGGTGTGGCGGGATCGCATGTGTTTCGTCTGCGCCCACGACCATCCGCTGGCCAGGCATGGACGGCTTACGCTGCATGAGCTGTGCACCTTCGATGCCGTGCTCCCCGGTCCGCTGACCTTTACCCGTACGCTGATCGAGTCGCGCTTCGCCGCTGCCGGCCTCACCCTGCCCGTGGCACTGGCCACCAACTATCTCGAAACGCTAAAGATGATGGCCGCCATCGGCCTGGGCTGGAGCCTGCTGCCGGAGCGAATGGTGGCGGGAGAGCTGCACGAGCTGGACGTGGAGCACCCACCCATCCATCGCTCGCTGGGCTACCTGGTGCACCGCAGCCGCACGCTCTCCAACGCCGCACGGGCGATGCTGGCGCTGCTGGAGGAGGCGCGTGACACGGCGAGTCGCGGGGGATAGGAAGATATTGTTAGACTGCTCACAAATCAGACACACCGTCCCGACTCGCCGGAGCCCTGAGCCATCGTGTCCCCACCCGACTCGTCACCGATGCCCTTGCGCCATGCCCTGGCAGGCGTGCTGATCCTGCTCGGGCTGGTGCAGCAGATACTCGCCTTCAGCGGAATCGTGCTGCTGCCGCATGGGGTCGGCTATGCCCTGTGGCTGGCCACGCTGCTGCTGTGGCGCGACATTCCCCGACGTACCCGCTGGCAGGCCGGGGCGCTGGCCGTCATCGGGCTGGGTTTGCTGGTCGTCTCACGCTGGCACTACGGCGCACCGGTCGCCTGGCCGACGGTCACCAGCGGCAATACCTATGTAGTGGCAATGTTGGTCGGCGTCAGCTTCATCGGCCTGATCGGCAACCGCAGCGGCTCGTCGCGCCCCCTGGGCCGGCCGGTCACCGGCCGCCGAGGCACTGCCGGCACCTGGCTCGGCGTACACCTGCTCGGCACCATCCTCAATCTGTCGACGGTGTTCATGATCGGCGACCGCCTGGCCCGCCGCGCTCCGCTGACCACTCCACAACTGCTGGCACTCAATCGCGGCCTCTCCAGCGCCGCGCTGTGGTCGCCCTTTTTCGCCTCCATGGGCGTGGTGATGACGCTGGCACCAGGCATGGAGTATTCGCGCGTCCTGGCCATCGGGCTGCCCCTGGCGCTTGTCAGCGGGGCGCTGACCACGTTCGAGCTGTCGCGCCGCTTCGACCTGACCGAGGTGGCGGGCTTCTCGCTCTCCCCACGCAGCCTGCTGATGCCGGTGGCCATGGCCGCCCTGGTGATGCTGTTCCATTTCCAGCTGACGCCTGAGCTCGGCATCGTCAGCATCATCACCTTCCTGCTGCCGGCGGTGGCGCTGGCCAGCAACCTGCCCGCCGGGCCGCGCTGGACCTGGCACCGGGTGCGCCAGCACACCCTCACACGGCTGCCGGCGATGCGCGGCGAGATCGCCCTGTTTCTCTCGGCGGGTTTGCTGACGCTGGGTCTCTCCACCCTGGTGGCCGCCGCTACCGGCAGCGAGTGGCGGCTGTTCGCCCATTTTGGCGCGCTCCAGGCCGTGATCAGCTTTCTGGCCATCGTGCTCAGCGCCGTGGCCGGCCTGCACCCGATCATCGGCGTCTCGGTGTTGGCCTCGATGCTCGACCTGCGCGGCAGCGAACCTACCCTGTTCGCCTTCACGGCGCTGGCCTCCTGGGCCGTGGGCACCTCGGTAGGGCCGCTGTCGGGCATCAACCTGTCGCTGCAGGGGCGCTACGGCGTCAGCGGCTACCGCATGATGCGCCTCAACCTGGGCTATGCCCTGGTGCTCAGCGCACTGGTGGTGGGGGCCATCATGCTGCTCGACGCCTGGCTGTGACAGGCCTGGCCGAACGGCAGCGAGGAAGCGCGGACCGGCAGCTGCCGGCCCGCAGCGTCGGACGGACTATGTCGGACGGACTATGTCGGACAAGACCTGTCAGACGGGGCTATTGCGACACCCGGTAGAAGTAGCGATGGCCGCACTGGTGACAGGGCTCGATACGGGTCACGCCTTCGAGGTCGACCACCGCGTCGCAGTGCACGCAGGCCATGCGCCCGGGGGCTGCCACCTCGCCCTCGCAGTAGTCGGCCCGGGCGGCCTCCAGGTCTTCCTTGAGCCGTTCGTTGTCGACGATGCTGCGGTCGGCAATGGAGAACAGCGAGTCCACCACCTTGCGCGAGAGCTGGTCGAGATCGATGCCCAGCCAGGCGGCCACGCCACGCCCGCCAGCCCGCAGGTAGCGGCGCATGTCGATGAGGTCGCGTTCGACCCAGGCGCGCAGCAGGGCCAGCTCGTCCTTGGTGAACTCCTCGAGTTCGGCCTCGAACTCCACGGCCTCGTCCAGCTCTTGCTGCAGGTTCTCCCAGGTCAGGTCGTCGGCGCCCTCACGCAGCCGTGCCAGCATACGCTCGTAGCCTTCGCGCAGCCGATGCTCGCGATGGGAGTCGGGACGTTCGCTCATGGTCATCTCCTCGAACCGGTTTCGGCATGGGCCGGGCATGGCCGGGCATGCCCTACTGGGGTATCCTTGGTTACCATTTAGACGCCATCCCGCCGTCAGTTCAACGTTTTATCGTGCGGCTGCCGAGCGGGAATGACGCCGGACAATTTCTGCGCACCCGCACGGCACGGCCGTGCCCGTACACTCTAAGGTCATTTCGAAAGCCGATGGACGCACAGTACAAGCCCTTTGAAATCGAACGCGACGCCCAGCAGTTCTGGGACCGGAATCAGTGCTTCAAGGCGGTGGAAGACGCCAACCGCGAGAAGTTCTACTGCCTGTCGATGTTCCCCTACCCCAGCGGCAAGCTGCACATGGGGCACGTGCGCAACTACACCATCGGCGACGTGGTCTCGCGCTTCCAGCGCATGCAGGGCAAGAACGTGATGCAGCCCATGGGCTGGGACGCCTTCGGCATGCCGGCCGAGAACGCGGCGATCCAGAACCGGGTGCCGCCGGCCAAGTGGACCTACGACAACATCGATTACATGCGCAACCAGCTCAAGGCGCTGGGTTTCGCCTACGACTGGAGCCGCGAATTCGCCACCTGCGACACCAGCTACTACCGCTGGGAGCAGTGGTTCTTCGCCAAGCTGGTGGAGAAGGGGCTGGTCTACAAGAAGATGTCCACCGTCAACTGGGATCCGGTGGACCAGACCGTGCTGGCCAACGAGCAGGTCATCGAGGGGCGCGGCTGGCGCTCGGGTGCGCTGGTGGAGCGCAAGGAGATCCCGCTGTGGTTCCTGCGCATCACCGACTATGCCGACGAACTGCTCGCCGATCTCGACAAGATCGAGTGGCCGGAGCAGGTCAAGACCATGCAGCGCAACTGGATCGGCAAGTCGCGCGGGGTGGAGCTCACGTTCGACATCAAGACGGTGGACGGTGGCGCGGCCGAGCCGCTGTCGGTCTACACCACTCGTCCCGATACGCTGCTGGGGGTGACCTACGTGGCGGTGGCGGCCGGCCACCCGCTGGCCAGGGCCGCGGCGGAAGGCAACGCCGAGCTGGCCGCCTTCTGCGAGGAGTGCGCCCAGGGCGGTACCTCGGAGGCGGAGCTGGCCACCAAGGAGAAGCGCGGCATGGCCACCGGCCATGTGGCCGTGCACCCGCTGACCGGCCGCGAGGTGCCCGTCTACGTGGCCAACTTCGTGCTGATGGAGTTCGGTACCGGCGCGGTGATGGCCGTTCCCGGCCATGACCAGCGCGACTGGGAGTTCGCCACCAAGTACGGCCTGCCCATCGAGGCAGTCATTGCCGACGAGAGCGGCCAGGCGCCGGATCTCTCGCAAGGCGCCTACGTGGAATATGGCCGGCTGATCAACTCCGGCGAGTTCGACGGCCTCGACTTCGACACCGCCTTCGAGACCATTGCCGGCAGGCTCGCCGAGCTGGGTCGCGGTGAGGTGAAGACCAACTACCGCCTGCGCGACTGGGGCGTGGCCCGTCAGCGCTACTGGGGTGCGCCGATACCGGTCAAGTACGGCCCCGAGGGCCAGACCGTGCCGCTCTCCGACGAGGAGCTGCCCGTCGCCCTGCCCATGGAGGTCACCGTCGATGCATCGGGCTCGCCGCTCAAGCGCATGCCCGAGTTCTATGAGCTGGGCGACGGCTGGGTGCGCGAGACCGATACCTTCGACACCTTCATGGAGTCGTCCTGGTACTTCGCCCGCTTCTGCTGTGCCGACAACCAGGCGGCGATGCTCGACGAGCGTGCCGACTACTGGCTGCCGGTGGACCTCTACATCGGCGGCATCGAGCACGCCATCCTGCACCTGCTCTACGCGCGCTTCTTCACCAAGCTGATGCGCGACCTGGGGTTGGTAAAGGTCGACGAGCCGTTCCAGCGGCTGCTCACCCAGGGCATGGTGATCGCCGAGACCTTCTACCGCACGACGCCGAACGGCGGCAAGGAGTGGTTCAATCCCGCCGACGTCGAGGTCAAGCGCGACGACAAGGGCCGTCCGGTCAGCGCGGTGCTGATCAAGGACGGCCAGCCGGTGGAGATGGGCGGCATCGAGAAGATGTCCAAGTCGAAGAACAACGGCGTCGACCCGCAGTCGATGATCGACCGCTTCGGCGCCGACACCGTGCGTCTGTTCATGATGTTCGCCGCGCCGCCCGAGCAGTCGCTGGAGTGGTCCGACTCCGGGGTCGAGGGCGCCAGCCGCTTCCTCAAGCGCCTGTGGCGCCTGGTCGCCGAGCACCTCGAGGCCGGCCAGCCGGGCAAGCTGGACAGCGCTGCGCTCAACGACGACCAGCGTGAACTGCGGCGCAAGACTCACGAGACGATCAAGAAGGCCAGCGACGACATCGGCCGCCGCACCACCTTCAACACCGCCATCGCGGCGGTGATGGAGCTGACCAACGCGCTCTCCAGGTTCGAGGATGCTTCACCGCAGGGTCTGGCCGTGGTCCGCGAGGCCGTGGAAGCCTGCGTGCTGCTGCTCGCTCCGATCACGCCCCACGCCTGCCATGCGCTGTGGCGCGAGCTGGGCCACACGGAACCCGCCATCGACGCCGCCTGGCCGCAGTTGGATGAGTCGGCCCTCGAGCGTGACACCATCGAGCTGGTGGTGCAGGTCAACGGCAAGCTGCGCGCCCGTATCGAAGTGGCCGCCGACGCGCCCAAGGAGGCCATCGAGACCGACGCCTTCGCCGCCGAGAACGTGCAGCGCCATATCGAGGGCAAGACGGTGCGCAAGGTGATCGTGGTACCGGGCAAGCTGGTCAACATCGTGGTGAGCTGACACGGATCGAATGGGAGCCCCCATGCAGCGACGCGGATTTCTCAACCTTGCCATGGCCGCCGGTGCGGCCATGGCACTGACCGGCTGCGGCTTTCGTCTGCGCGGCTTCGATACGCCGGAGCTGGCCGTCGACGAGCTTGCCATCGCCGGCAGCGACAGCGAACTGGCCCGGCTCACGGCAGAACGCCTCTCCTCGCTCGGCACGCGTGTGCACGCCAACGCCCCGCTGGTGCTCAACCTGGGCCCCGAGAACTTCGGCGAGCGCCAGCTGAGCGTGCTGGACAGCGGCCCCCAGGAGCGGGAAATGACGCTGTCGGTGCCTTTTTCCGTGCAGCGGCGCAGTGACGGTGCCTATCGCCTTCCCCAGCAGCGCCTCGAGGTGGCAACGCGCTTCACCGTCAGCGACGACAACCTGCTGGCCCAGGACGATATACGCGAGGAGGCGCGTCAGGAGCTTCGTCACGAGGCCCTGCGCCGCCTGTTCGATCGCCTGCGCGCGCTGGAAACCCGCTGACATGGCGGCACGCACATGAAGGTCTTTGCCGACAAGCTGCCCGAAGCGCTGAGCAAGAAGCTGCCTCCGGTGGTCATCGTCGCCGGCGAGGAGCCGCTGCAACACATGGAAGCCTGCGATGCCGTGCGCAGCGCAGCGCGTGAGCGCGGCATCGAAGAGCGCGAGGTGCTGCACGTGGAGGGCAACTTCGCCTGGGGCCGGCTGCACGAAGCGGCTGCCAGCCTGTCGCTGTTCGCCTCGAGCAAGCTGATCGAGCTGCGCCTGGGCAACCAGAGCCTCGGCCAGGAAGGCAGCAAGGCGCTGAAGGAGTACGCCGAGGCGCCGGGCACCGGCGACAACGTGCTGCTCGTCAGCATGGGCAAGCTCGACTTCCGCCAGCAGAAGAGCGCCTGGTTCACGGCACTCGACAAGCTGGGGCTGTTCGTGCCGGTGTGGCCGGTGGATGCCGCCCGCCTCGGTTTCTGGCTGCGCGATCGCGCCGAGCGTCATGGTCTTACGCTCGACCTGGATGCCGCGCGCCTGCTCGGCGAGCGCACCGAAGGCAACCTGCTGGCGGCGGATCAGGAGCTGCAGAAGCTCGCTCTGCTGCTACCGCCCGGCACCCGTGTCGGTCCCCCTCAGATCGCCGGCGGCGTGGAGGACAGCGCCCGCTACGATGTCTTCACCCTGGCCGACGCCTGCCTCAAGGGCGAGCGCGAGCGCGTCTCGCGTATCGTCCGCGGCCTGCGCGGCGAGGGGGTCGAGGCCCCCATCGTGCTGTGGGCCCTGACCCGCGAGCTGCGCACTCTGCTCTCGCTGCACCAGCACCTCGATCAGGGGCAGAGCTTCGAGCATGCCTGCAAGGCGCAGAAGCCGGCCATCTTCGACAAACGCCGCCCCGCCTATCAACAGGCCATTTCGCGTCTGCCCAGAAAGCGCCTGCACAAGCTGCTGCTCTTCGCCCAGCGCCTCGATCTCTCGATCAAGGGCGCCGCCCAGCTGCCGCTGTGGGAAAGTCTCCACGACCTGGCGTTGACCCTGGCCGGCGGCCGCGGCCTGCTGGCCGAAATGCCTTCCTCCTATCGGGTGGGCTGAAGCAAGCGTTGGCCATCGATTCCACGATGAATGGAATTATGGGAGTCTCATGCCCCGCTGCGGCCACATTTCTTCCGGCAGTCGCGAAATGAAATGCAAGGGCATGAAATTCCATGCGCTTTTTGCTTATACTTATTAAGCATCGCTGGAGCACTACAACACGACTGCGCCCCGTTGAGCGTGGATCATTCAAGAGCCGGAAGCCCAAGAAGAAGGAACACTGAACATGAAAACACTCCGCCGCTTTCTTAGCCCGCTGTTGATTCTGGCCCTGGTGCTCGGCAGCGTCTCCGTCTCGGCCGCCCCGCTGCCTACCAGCGAACTCATCTCGACCCAGGCTGCACTTTCGGCCGAACGCGCCGATGCCGACCGCGAGCGCATCAATGAGATCCTGTCCCGCGCCGAGGTGCAGGAGCAGCTCATCGCCCAAGGGGTGGATCTGGCCGAAGTCGACGCCCGTGTGGCGGCGCTCTCCGACGAAGAAGCGCGCCAAATGGCCGAACAGCTCGAGCAGCTGCCGGCAGGCGCCGGTGTCGTGGGTGCCCTCCTGGTCGTCTTCATCGTGCTGCTGGTGACCGATATCCTGGGTCTGACCAACGTCTTCCCCTTCACCCGCTGAGGACGAACGTCATCATGCAAGGCCGTATCGATCGGCCCCTCCGGAACGCCCGCCTTGCGGGCGTTCTGCTGTTGGGGCTACTGCTGTTGACCGGCTGCGCCACCACGCCGCGCCTGGCCGAGAGCACTGCCCAGGCCCTGCCTCGCCAGGCCTGGGTGGAGGACGTGCCCTTCCACGCCCAGCGCGAGTACCAGTGCGGCCCTGCCGCGCTGGCCATGACGCTCAATCACGCTGGCGTGGATGTGCCCATGGAGACGCTCATCCCGCAGGTGTTCATCCCCGGTCGTGAAGGCAGCGTACAGCCCGAGATGCTGGCCACCGTGAGGCGTCATGGACGCATTCCCTTCGTGCTCAACGACTCGTTCGATGCCCTGCTGACCGAGATTGCCACCGGCCATCCCGTGGTCGTGCTGCAGAACCTCTCGCTTCCTGCCTGGCCGATGTGGCATTACGCCGTGGCCATCGGCTACGATCTGGATGCCAGGGAGCTGATGCTGCACAGTGGAGAAGAGGCAAAGCGTATCGAGTCGTTTCGCCGCTTCGATGCCACCTGGGCGCGCAGCGATCGCTGGGCTTTCGTGGCCCTGCGCCCCGGCGAATTGCCAAGCGGTATCGGCGAACAGCGTGCCCTGCAGGCCATTGCGGCATTCGAGCAGGTTCAGGGGGCCGAAGCCACGCTGCCCGCCTGGGTAGCCTTCGTCGAGCGCTTCCCTCACTCTGGCATGGGATACTTCGCTCTGGGCAACGCCCGTCATGCCACAGGGGATCTCGAAGGGGCCAGCGAAGCCTTTCGCTCCGCGGTGGCGCAGCGCGACGACCTGGGGGTGGCGTGGCTCAATCTGGGCCTGACACTTCAGGCCCAGGGCAACATCGGCGAGGCTCGCCAGGCACTGGAGCGCGCCGTTGCCCTGCCCGGTCATTGGCAGGCCCATGCCACGGCGGCCCTGGAACGGTTGTCGTCTGGAGACTAGGTGAGACAGACACCCACAGCACAAAGGGAGACGGTGTGAGCTACGAGATCGTACTCAAGCGAATCTACAGTCCGAGCGAACCCAGCGACGGTGCCCGGGTCCTGGTCGACCGCCTCTGGCCTCGCGGCAAGCGTCGCGAGAGCCTCAACCTGACGGACTGGTATCGCGATGCCTCGCCGTCGACGCTGTTGCGGCGTCAGCTGCATGAGGGGGAGATCACCCCGGCCGTCTTCACGGTCCGCTATCGCGGCGAACTGCGAGACCACCCCGAGTGCCTCGTTCCGCTCATGCGCTATGCGCGTCAAGGAAAATTGACGCTGCTTTCGGCGGCGCGCAACCTGGAGGATTCCTATCTTCCGCAACTGCAGCAAGCCGTGCTGGAAGCACTACAGCATGAGGACATCGAGGATCTCGAACTCACCTCACCGCCCTGCTATCGCCCCCAGCTCGGGGAAGAGTGACGGCCCGCCCCCTGAAAACGAAAGCGCCTGACGGTCTAGCCGTCAGGCGCTTTTGCACAACCCTCTCGAACCCGCCTACCTGCGATATGCCATCATGGCCTGGGATTCACGACATGGACTTCAGGCCACCCTGGGCTGCTGATATTGTCCGTTGACCGCCGCTGCGCGCAGCGCCAGGCTGGCCTGATTGGCAGCCAGTACGTTGGGCGCGGTCATGGCGAGCTGTCGATAGCAGCGCTGCATGACGTTGAGTTCGTTCGCCAGGTCCAGGCGCGCCAGCAGTGCGGGCAGCGATTCCGCCCCGCCGTGGAAGGCTCGGGACAGTATGACCCACTCCGACCCGAGGCGGACGTGCTCACTGAGAATCCACTCGGCGGGCACGACCCCCTGACCGATGCAACCGACCCCACCTATGCCGAACGGAATGCCTGCCTCGCGGCAGAACGAGGTCGGACCGTCGAGCATCCGACCGCCCAGCACCTCGAAAAGAAAGTCGAGCCGCATGTCGAGGCATAGATCGTTGAGCCCGAAGTGCACCCGATCTTCGACCTCGAGCAGAGGCAGGATCAGCGGTAGGCGCGCCAGGCTTGCCGACGTTTCCACCAACAGCGTGACCGGCACGCGCCCCGCCACGGCACGCTTGAACTCGGCCACCTCGGCGACGTGCCTGAACATGGGCAGCATCAGCCGCTGAGCCCCGGCATCGATGGCGGCATCGACCTCGGCCGAGGTGCCCTCCCAGGGGGGGTTGATCCTCACCATCAGTTCGGCCTCGGTGAGCACTGCCGCGATACGGGCGACATCGGCATAGGTATGCGCACTCTTGTGCGTGTCCAGATGTCCCTGTCGCTCCGCCTTGCCGCGCGTCTCCATGTCGATGAACAGTGTATCGACGCCGCTCTCCTGCGCATATCGAGCGATATCCGGCACTACGGTGATCAGCATGGTGTGCAAGCGTTTCACTTCGATTCCTCCACGTCGTGCCGGCACCGCCCGTTGCGGTATTGACGCCAGTTCTGCTCGGTGCCGCCGTAGATGTCCTTGAAGGTCAGCACGACATGGACCGTGGCCAACATGAGGCGCAGATCCAGTCCGATGCTGACACGCTCGGCATAGTGGCAGTCGAGCTCCAGCTGCTGTAGCCAACCGAGACTGCGCCGTCCGCGCACCTGCGCCAGGCCCGTCAATCCGGGTCTTACCGAGAACCGGTTCAAGTATCGCGCCGGCACGGCCTCGACCTGCTCGATCAAAACGGGGCGGGGGCCCACCAGGCTCATGTCACCCTTGAGCACGTTCAGCAGTTGAGGCAGCTCATCGAGGCTAGTGGCGCGCAGTACGCGGCCGATACGCGTGATGCGCGCGTGCTCCGAATCGATGACCCCCTCGACCAGCGGGTCGATCTCGTCGGCGCGACGGTGGTGCATGGTGCGGAACTTGTAGATATCGAAAGGCACCAGGTGGCGGCCTACCCGACGCTGCACGAAGAGCGCCCCACCGGGGGAGTCCCAGCGGATCAGCAGGGCGATCAGCAGCATCGGCATCGACAGCACCAGCAGCGCCAGCGCGGAGAGGAGGATGTCGAGAAAGCGTTTCATGGTAGCCACGGCCTCGTATCAAGGGATCGGCCAGCCGCATGGGCTGCAGCAGCACGCATGGCGCTGGCCGCACACTGGCAAAAAAGAACACTGGCGAAGACGGATCGAGTCGAGCGTCAGGGCAGCGTCGAAGCCGCTCTCAGCGAGAGGTCCATGCCGGCACTTTCACCGGCGGCCAAACGCCCGGCGAGGGCGGTGTCGTCGATGTACCAACGGTGAGCGGCCAGGTAGTAGCGCTTGAGGATCTCTTCGCGGCCGGCGTCCGCCGCGAACGTGATGGGTGCCCCGAAGAGAGAGGTCGTCAGACGGGAGAGGCGACGATCGCCAGTCACGATGACGGCCTGTCCGTAGATGCCTGCCACGGCGAGTCGACCCAGCCTCTTCCCCACTGCTGTTCCCGCGTCGATCCCCTGTGTCGCTACGCCGATACCGAACAGCACCTGCTCGATGCGATGGGCCAGTCGCCCCGCCTCGGGGCCGGCCAGGTGAAACATGACGGGCGCCACGGGGCGCTTCAGCGGTACGCGGCACCGTCGCCCCAGCACCAACCGGCGGCGTCGACGCAGCGCAAGAGAGATGCCGCCCTGGTAGAGTGAGGCGCGAAGCGCCGCCAGCAGAAACGTTGCACGCTGCAGTTGGGAGATGCGCCGCCCCGAAAGGATGGCCGGCAGGCTGTGCTGCAAGGCACCGCCGAGACTTTCGCCGAGGTCGCCAAGCCAGCAGCGGCGCTGCTGCTCGGGCGCCTGATGCCACTGCAGGGTGGCTTCGGCCAGCCGGCTCGGGTCCACTCGTTTTCCTCTCAGCAGCTTGCGCAACAGCAGGTCGGAAACTGCCGCCACCCCGGCGAGCATCGGGCCATGCGTGCCCGAGCGGGTGGCGATCAGAGCCTCACGGCAAGTCAGCGCCCCGCCCACCTTGAGGTCACCGTAGGTGATGTCGATGAGCTGATGGTCGAATCGCTCGGGCATGACCAGTACGAGATGTCGCAGCCAGCGCGGATCCGACTCCAGTGACACCGTTGCCACGGCCAGAGGAGACAGGGCATGGAGAAAGCGTGAAATGTCTGCACTGTGAACCCAGAGGTCCAGGTCCTTGACCGTATCACTGGCCAGCCAGGCGGCCAGCCCACCTCTACCCCCGCGCAAGGCCCAGCGAATACCCGTGGGTACGGTGCGTTGCAGATACTCGAGCAGTGCCAGCTTGCCCCTTCCGGGCGCATCGGTACGGTTCATGTCAGGTCTCCCAGTGGCTGGCCCATGTTGGCGATCGGCATTTCCTCGAGCATTTGTCGATTGACGAAATCGGTGGTGAAACGCTCGAGCACCATTGCCCTGCCCGCCCTGCCCATTCGCCCGATGAGGCCCGGGTCGCTGACGAATGCCTGCATGCGCCGCGCCAGGTCAGCGGCATCGCCGGGTCGAATCAGCCAGCCGTTGATCCCGTCGATGACGGTTTCCCGACAGCCCGGCGAATCGCAGGTGACCACCGCCCTGCCCGTGCTCATGGCTTCCAGCAGGCTGCGCGGAATGCCCTCCCGATAGTAGGAAGGCAGAACCATCACCGATGCCGCCTGGAGATGGCTGCGGACATCGCGCACCTTGCCGGGCAGCGTGACGACGCCTTCCTTGCGCCAGGCCGCCACTTCCGCCGCCCCGACCCCGTTGACCGTGCTTTCGTCGGTATCGCCCAAGGCGACGAACTCCGCACCGGTGGTCTGCCCGGCCAGCTGCCTCGCCGCAGCGACGAACTCGCGGATGCCCTTTTCCTGCAGGAAGCGCCCCATGAACAGAAAACGGACCGGCCTCACGGGCGGCTCGCTGAAGGGATACTCGTCCGGATCGACCCCGGAGCCATTGACCACGACGCTGCGGGCAAAGCGGCGAAAGAGGGCAAGCTGCTGCAGCTCGTTGCGATCATCGGGGTTCTGGAAGAAGAACGTCCGGCTCAGTCCGCCAGACACGGCATAGCAGCCGTCGACCACTCGACGGATCCAGCGCGTGCGGCGGTCATGGCGCCCATAGAGATAGCCGAGCCCGGTCGCCAGGCAGTAGGTTTCCGCAACGCCCGCCAGCCTGGCGGCCAGAATACCGAGGACGATCGGCTTGACGGAGTAGGCAAAGACGGCACGCGGCGCGATCTGGCGAATCAGGCGGCGCAGCGCCAGGAACCGGGAGAGCTCCCCGCCCACTCCCATGCTGTGCCGCTCGAGCGGGTAGTGCCACGTAACGACCCCCAGCGCATGGACCTCGCGCAGAAACTCGTCGTCCGGCACCAAGGCGCCGACGCTGAGCCCGCGCGCCTGCAAGGCGCGGATGAAAGCCCCTCGGTTGACGGCCAGCGAGCGGGTGTTCGCCGCGATGAACAGGACGTCCGTACCATTGGCACCGCTCTCTTTGCGCATGCTCAATACCCCCGCTGCGGGAAGACCTCGGTGCGCATCGGCGCCCCGGCGAGATAGGCCGCCATGTTGTCCCTGAGCACCGCCAGTCCCAGCTGATGCCCTGCGGCAAAGCGTCCCGCCACATGAGGCGTGACCAACAGATTCGGCGTCGTCCACAGGGGCGATACGCTCGGAAGAGGCTCCTCGCGGAACGCATCGAGTGCCGCTCCCGCCAGCTTGCCGGCGCACAGCGCCGCGCGCAGGGCGCTCTCGTCCACGAGTTCGCCCCTGGCCACGTTGACGAAGACGGCGCCGTCCCGCATCGCTCCTATCGCGTCTCGACCGAAGACACCACGGGTCGCATCGGTCAGCGGCAGGGCACAGAAGACGTAATCGAAGTCACCGATCACCTCAGGCAGGGACGACAAGGCATGCACTCGCTGAAACGGCGCCCGCGGCGAGGTGTCCCGGGCAATCGCCTCGACCGAGACGCCGAGCCCGGCCAGCGCAATGCCGACGGGAAGGCCGATCCCACCCGCCCCGCATACCAGCAGCCGCTTGCCTGCGAGCTGGCCGAGCACCGGTCTCTCCCAGCGCTTCTCCCGCTGGTTGTCGACGAACAGCGCCAGACGCTTCTCGAAATGCAGCAGTACGGCCAGCAGATACTCGACCATGGCCTGGGCGTGAATGCCGCGCACGTTGGTGATGCGGAAAGCCACGGGGCCGGGCCCGATGGCGTCGAGCAGGCGATCCACCCCCGCACTCATGATCTGCACCCAGCGCAGCGACTCTGGCGGCTCGGCCAAGCCGGCACACAGCGCCTCGCTCTCGTGCCCCACCAGGACCTCCGGCGCTACATCGTGCAAGCAGCCCGCGCTGCTGCAGTCGAGCAGCGTCAGCTCGGGAACCAGTTCGACCAGAGCCGAATGCACCTTGCGCTCCCAGTCGCCATAACCCGGGGAAGGGAAGCAGAGGCCCACGCGCATGACACACCTCGCGTCAGTGGAGAGAACGCAATGCGAGCCCGTCGCCTCGCATCACGGGGCTTGGCTGAAGCCGTGAGCGGCCCTCGGCGCCATGGCCTGCGTCGAGCCCGCCAGCCCCAGGGCACGCGCCAGGGCGCCCAGGCTGCGGTGGCCAGGCTCCGCCACGGTGTTGTCGAAGGTGACCACCCTCACGCGGCCTGACGCCTCCAGGGCGGCGATGACGGCTAGCACCTCCTCGGCGATCACGACCGAGTCGTTCCGAGCGTCACGGCTCCTGTCGATCACGCTCTGACCGCCCACCCTGTCGTGCTGCCGGCGCTGGATCACCTCGCGCTCGGCCACCACGTGCAAGACGACGATCGGGCACGGCGGCAGCAGTGCCAGCGTCAGCGAAACCCACTGCTGCATGGGAAAAGCGGGACCAGCATCCGGCCTGGCGCGATAGCGCAGCGACCAGACCGCCTGAAAGATGCCCTGACAGAGCAGAATCGGCCTGCCCTGCCGGTGCAGACGTTGCACCATGGAGAGCAACTGCAGCCAGTTCAGCAAGGCACGGCCGGCCGCCGGCGCGCTCGACCATGGCGTGCACCGCACGAGAGCGCAGAAGCGTCCCCAATGCGCTCCCAGTAGCGGCACAGCGCCGGCGACGAGCCGCAGCTTCGTTGCCATGCGCGACAGTCGCCGGGCGCGGGATATCGAGAAGAGTTCGCTCTGGACACCGGCATCGCGCAGCTCCGTCAGTCCCAGCAAGCGCTCGGTCACGTAGCTCTTGCCCACGGCGGGGCAGCCGAACGCCTCGACATAAGGCGCCGTATTCATCGCCCCGGCTCCAGGTTGCGCTCGAGTAGCGCAAGAACCTCGGCCAGGGTTCCCGAGTTGTCGATGCGCTCGACCCGCTGCGCTATCGGTCGGTAGGCGAGATTCTCCCGATAGCGCCGCTTGATGTCCTCGGCACTCTCCTTGCCGGCCTTCACCCGCTCGGCGTTGCGCTGGATGGCAGTCGACTCGTCCACGACGAGAAAGAAGGCAATGTCGGCCGGCTCGATGCGCCGATAGAGGGCAAGCTCCCAGCGGGCCAGCAGGCGCAGAATGGCGCCGTTAAGGCCCGGCTGGTCGCGGGCGATCTTCGGCCCGTCCATCTTGCCGTGTTCGAGCGTCGGCCAACGATCCGCCACCACCGTGACGCCGGCGAGAGCAAGCCGGCGAGCACGACGGGACAGCCGCCAGCGCAGCAGCGCAAGCACAAGCCCGGGGAGCGCATCGCGAATGATGCGTGTCCTGGGCCTCGATTGGCTGCGCCCCATGCCGTCTTCGGGCGACGCCCTGCGCAGCCCGAGGCGCAGCCTTTCCAGCCAGGCGGCTTGCGGTTTGCCACCGCTGACCCGTGCCACTCGCTGCGTCGTCTCGAGACGGGCCGCCAGGCTTGCCACCACCGTCGACTTGCCTGCGCCATCGATGCCGGCGATCACCACGATGCGCCCCGTCCGGGACATGGTGTAATGAAGCACGCCGATACTCATGCGACCTCCTCGATGCCGACCGACCGTCGCGTCCTTCCCCTTATCGTCCGTACGATGGCGGCACACGCCGCCATCGCATCACCGCCGCAGTGCATCTCCTTGAACGCCAGAGTTCGACTCAGGGCTTCCTGCTGCAGCGCCGGATCGAGCACCTCTTGCAGGCACTCGACCTTCAGGGCGGGCTCCGACTCGCCGTAGGCCTCATACAGCCCCGTATCGCTGGTGATGTAGTCGTCCAGGTCTGGCGCATAGAGAAAGGCTGGACGCGCGAGGATGCAGTAGTCGTAGATCACACTGGAGTAGTCCGTCACAAGGACATCGACATCCTGCAGAGCAGAGTTGATGTCATTGAGCCGCTGACAGTCGACCTTCAGAAAGCCCAGTTCCGACAGCTGACGGCTGACATCTTCATTCATTGCCAGCGACAAGGAGGGATGGGGTCTGAGCACGACGACGTACTTGTCTGCATTGGCATAGCGAACGAACGCTACGAAATCCTCGTCGATACTCAGTCGGAAAGTACTATCGGCTCGTCGCGTGGGCGCATAGAGAATGATCTTTTCATAAGCGCCGACAGGAGCGCTCTTCAGTTCATTCTCGACGATACGCCACAGCACGCCACTATTGTCCGTTATACCTTTCCAGCGCGGATAGCCTGAATTGACGACTGCGATATCGCTGCCGCGATACGCGCTCTCGAAACGGGCCTTCGAGACCTCGGAGGAGACGAAGGCCGCAATCGGTGCCTTTCGCTGCGGCGTAAAGGCCCTGACCATTTCGTAAATCCTTCTCGACCTGCGCTCCGGGTGAACCGAAAGGTTATCCCGCCCCATGCGTTTCATCGGCGTGCCGTGGGTAATCTTGAACAGCTTGCTGCGGTATGAGGCGAAGGGGTTGATATCGTCTGCCGAATGACTGACCACGGCAACGCCGGCACGCAGGGAATAATAGATTCCCAATGGAGACAGCCAGTGGTGAGCCTGGCAACCTTGCGCCTTGAGTGCTGTCACTATCTCGGGCGATTTCGATATCCAGACTGGCATAATGGAATTGTCGGTCGCACCCATCGCCTCGTAAAGATAGCGTGGATTGTCAGAATACTGCCTTCCATTCCAGGCACCGAAAACCCATATGGAATCATTTTTCTTGACGAGAAATGAGAGAGCGATCAACGGCAAGCACACGACTGCTGCCAAGCCTCTCTTCATCAATGGAAGCGACGCCATGCGAGTGAGCCTTTATTGGTGATTGGCTACCAGCAAACGAAAATTCTGAAATATGTTTCTGGGCAGCAGCAGCATCAAGCAGTGCAGCAGCTGCTTGACGGAAAGCGCGCTCAGGTAGAGGCTGCCGATATCCTCCGCCACGCCCATGCCATGCATCCGTTTCTCTACGCTCCAGGAGACCAGCTTTCGATTGATTGCCTTTCTCGCATAGTATGCCTCGCGCCAGGACAACTTCGTCTGAAGTGCAGACAAGGCGTCCCTGGCTGGATGGACATGTGCAAGGTTCTTGATGTCATTGCTGATGCCGCAATGATCGATCTTCCACTGGCTGGTAACCTTTCGGTTGTAATGCGATTTTTCCAAGGTTGCCAGCATTCTGATCCAGTAATAGACATCGCCGCCCCTTCGATACACCCCAGCCGGGAAGCCACCGCTCTCGAGAAACAACTCTCTATCGATACAGGCCCCATTCATATGGATGTAATCGGAGCGGGAGAATAGTTCGAGACCTTGCCGCCGGGTGATTTCGCCATCATACGGATAAGCCACGGCAGGCTCGACTCTGCCGCCGCGCAACTTGGCGTAGGCATTCACATATAACTTGATCGCCTTGCCCTGGGTACGTTGAATGCTCTGATGAAATTGTGCCAAGTGATCGGATGAACAGCAGTCATCGGCATCCTGGAACAGCAGCCATTTACCCCTTGCCAGGCGTGCGCCATGGTTCCTAGCCGCATAGCCACCGGGGCCAGGCTGTTGACGACGGTATAAACGAATCTTTCCCAGCGTCTGGTACTGCTCCAATAGCTCCATCGAGCCGTCGGTCGACCCGTCATCTACGACGACGATCTCGAAATTCTTGAAGGTTTGCGAAAACAGGGAGCCAAACGCCTCTTCGAGGTATTTCCGCTTGTTGTAAACCGGCACCACCACGGTGAATAAAGGGCTATCGGTAGACGGCATGAGTGTCTCCAGTGGTCACGACAATAACCGGCTGTGCATGACCTTGTGCTCCTTGGTAGCCGCGATCAGGCCCGTTTCCTTTCATCTCCTTGACACGCTACCGCCCGGGAGTCATCAGGCATTCTCCTTGCCTTGAATTTGCCGTATCGTCTTGCGCTGGCAGCGTTCTGCCGACCAGAACGGCCGCTATCCTTGAACAATTCTTTCAGATACATAAGATCACATAGCTTGATCGCGGCTGCGTATATCATTTTTCTCATGCTTTTTCGTCATCATGCGGCTATGCCGGAGAGGGATGCCTCGTTCATCTTCACCGAAGTTCAGGTGAACAAAGAGCCGGGAGTAGAGCCGTTAAAAGGTCAAAAAAAATTGCGCAAGTACGACATGTAGGCAAAAAAAAGCGCCGGTCTTTTCAACCGGCGCGGAATGAGTAATCTCGTAAGGTGGTATGGGCCAGAGGGTAGAAACTCAGAAAACCCGATTCAGCCCGTTCTGCGCCGCGACCCGGTACGCTTCCGCCATGGTCGGGTAGTTGAACGTGGTGTTGACGAAGTACTTCAGGGTGTTGGCCTCGCCTTTCTGCTGCATCACGGCCTGGCCGATGTGCACGATCTCGGAAGCCTGGTCACCGAAGCAGTGGATACCGTAGATCTCCAGCGTGTCCTGATGGAAGAGGATCTTCAGCATGCCCACCGTGTCGCCGGTGATCTGAGCCCGTGCGGTATCCTTGAAGAAGGCCTGGGCCACCTCATAGGGCACCTTGGCCTCGGTCAGTTCACGCTCGGTTCTGCCGAAGGAGCTGATCTCGGGAATGGTATAGATACCCGTCGGCACCTCATTGACGAAGCGGTAGTCCCGTTCGAGCAGTTCGTCGCAGGCATTCAGCCCCTGGTCGTAGGCGGCACTGGCCAGGCTGGGCCAGCCGATCACGTCGCCGGCGGCATAGATGTGCGGAATGGCGGTGCGGTAGTGGTCATCCACCTGCAGCTGACCGCGCCCGTTGGCCTCCAGGCCGATGTTCTCGAGCCCCAGCTCGTCGGTATTGCCGGTACGCCCGTTGGCCCACAGGAAGGCATCGGCACGCAGCTTCTTGCCCGATTTCAAATAGACCACGACGCCGGACTCGTCCCCTTCGACGCGCTCGTACTCCTCGTTGTGGCGGATGAGCACGCCATGCTTGCGCAGATGGTAGGAGAGCGCATCGGAGATCTCGTCATCGAGGAAGGAGAGCAGCCGGTCGCGGTTGTTGATCAGGTCGACCTTGACGCCCAGCCCCGAGAAGATGGAGGCATACTCGCAGCCGATCACACCGGCACCGAAGATCACCAGCGTACGCGGCGTATGCGAGAGGCTGAGTATGGTATCGGAATCGTAGATGCGGGGATGGCGGAAATTGATGTCGGCCGGGCGATAGGGGCGCGAGCCGGTGGCGATGATGATCTTCTGCGCCACCAGCTCTTCCAGCGCCTCCTGGCGGTCGCGAACGAGCAGGGTATGCTCGTCCTTGAAGCGCGCCACGCCGCTGTAGAGATCGATACGGTTGCGGGCATAGAACTTGGTGCGCATCTCGACCTGTTGGTCGATGGTCATACGCGAGCGCTCCATGACCTTGGGAAAGGAGAACCAGCGTGGCTCGCCGATATCGCGGAACATGCGGTTGGTATTGAACTGCATGATCTGCTTGACCTGATGGCGAAGCGCCTTGGAGGGTATCGTGCCCCAATGGGTGCAGTTGCCCCCGAGAACGGGCTGCTTCTCCACGACCGCAACCCGCTTGCCGTGCTTGGCTGCATTGATGGCGGCACTCTCGCCGGCCGGTCCGGTACCGATCACCACCACGTCGTAGTTATGGACTGCCATGGGCTCTTGCATCTCCTTTCCCTTGTTGATGTCGGGTGCCGGCTTTCACCTGTCGCTATGACTCGACGCCATGTGGTGAGCGGCACGTAGCGGCTCAACGGCGAGTGGCATCGTAGCCGAGATCAGCGCCGCGACTCTCATCGCTCCTGCGGCGGGCACTGGCCTGCCCCTTGCGCTTGCGGTTCTCCTCCTCGCAGACTTCATCCTTGCCGCCGCAGATGTCGCACCCCTCCTTGAGACCCAGCCTGTTGAGGCCGCCGCAGGAGCCGGCGATGGGCTTGCGCCCCAGAATCACGCCGATGGCCATGGCGGCCATGATCAACAGCATGAAGCCCAGAACGACGAGGAAAGTACTCATAGGGTAGCTCCTGGCGGCTAACGGACGAGCCAAGGCTCGAGCGCCGCGGTGTGATGAATTTCAATGCCCTGTGGTCTCTTGACAACAACCTTGGCCGCGCTATCCAGCTCATCGGCCAGCCGTATGGCCTCCTCGGGCCCGGCGTGGATCAGCAGACTGGCCTCTCGCATGGCCGTGCCGGCATCCGCTGCGATGACGCTCACGGAAAGCGGCGTCGCCGGTGTGACGAGGGGTGCCGCGGCCTCCTGCTGCACGAAGCGATGCACCAGCGCGGCGTCCTGCAGGCGCACATGGCGCGCGCCTTCAGGCCCTGGCAGGCCGGGCTGCTCCAGCGAAAGACGCCAGGCACCGGCGGGTGGCGTGCCCAACCCCCGCATTACCCCGCCAACCTCGACCAGCACGGCGACGGGAGCAATGGCGTGGTGACCGAGCCACAGCGTCAGGCGGTCGACGGCTAGCGCATGGAAGCGGCGATCCACCTCATGTTGCAGCGCCGCTGAAGGCGCCACCCAGAACGGCGCGAATGCGGCAACGCTGGCCCTGATCAGAATCTGACGTTGCGCTTCGAGATTTGCCAATTCACCTTGTATGCCGGCTTCGATCTCGGCGGCCTGTCCCGCTCCGAGGTCGGCATAGAGGGTGATATGGTAGCCCGTTCCCAGAGCCGTACCCTGATAGAGTTGCTCGTCGACCTGCTGGCGGCAGGCACTGAGCAGAAAGGATGACAGCATGAGAAAGAACAGGGCCGGCCCGTAAAGGGCCAGCCCAGAGAGTCGCCCGTGGGCGAACCGCATCATCCGCCAAAGTCGTCCAGCAGGATGTTTTCGGGTTCCACACCCAGATCGAGCAGCATCTTGATCACCGACGCGTTCATCATGGGCGGTCCACACATGTAGTACTCGCAATCCTCGGGGGCCGGATGGTCCTTGAGGTAGTTCTCGTACAGCACGTTGTGGATGAACCCTGTCGGCCCGGTCCAGTTGTCCTCGGGCAGCGGATCCGACAGCGCCAGATGCCACTCGAAGTTGGGGAATTCCTCGGCCAGCTGGTCGTACTCCTCGTTGTAGAAGGTCTCGCGCCAGGAGCGCGCACCGTACCAGAAGGAGATCTTGCGCTTGGAGTGCAGGCGCTTGAGCTGGTCGAAGATGTGGCTACGCATCGGGGCCATGCCCGCACCGCCGCCGACGAACACCATCTCGGCGTCGGTGTCCTTGGCGAAGAACTCGCCGAAGGGCCCCATCACGGTGACCTTGTCGCCCGGCTTCAGGTTGAAGACATAGGTCGACATCAGGCCCGGCGGATGGTTGGTACCGGGAGGCGGTGTGGCGATACGGATGTTGAACTTGAGGATGCCCTTCTCTTCCGGGTAGTTCGCCATGGAGTAGGCGCGGATGACTTCCTCGCTGTTCTTGTGGGAGATCTTGAACAGATCGAACTTCTCCCAGTCGCCGCGATAATCTTCCTCGATATCGAAGTCGGAGAACTTGATGTCGTAGGGCGGCGCCACCAGCTGGACGTAGCCGCCGGCACGGAAGTCGACGTTCTCGCCCTCGGGCAGCTTGAGGTTGAGCTCCTTGATGAAGGTCGCCACGTTGGGATTGGAGATGACCTCACACTCCCACTTCTTGACGCCGAAGACCTCTTCGGGAACCTCGACCTTCATGTCCTGCTTCACCGGTACCTGACAGGAGAGACGCCAGCCGTCCTTCTTCTCACGCATGGTGAAGTGGGATTCCTCGGTGGGCAGGATGGCGCCGCCACCCTCTTCCACACGGCACTTGCACTGGGCACAGGAGCCGCCGCCGCCGCAGGCAGAGGAAAGGAAGATACCGTTGGCCGCCAGCGTGTTGAGCAGTTTGCCACCGGCCTGGGTAGTGATGGTGTGCTCCGGGTCGCCGTTGACCTCGATGGTCACGTCCCCGGTGCTCACGAGCTTGCTACGGGCGGCCAGGATCACCAGGACAAGGCCGATGACGACCGCGGTGAACATGAACACACCGAGCAAGATGACAGTTGTTCCAACCATGTCGGTTTCCTATTTGCTGTGAGTAACCTGCACTCCGGCGATGCCTGGCATCGCCGGAGACGCACCCTGGCTCAGAGCTGGATGCCCGAGAAGGACATGAAGCCCAGCGACATCAGACCCACGGTGATGAAGGTGATGCCAAGACCCTGCAGGCCACCCGGCACATCGCTGTACTTGAGCTTCTCGCGCAGACCTGCCAGGGCGGTGATCGCCAGTGCCCAGCCCACGCCCGAGCCGAGACCGTAGACCACGGACTCGCCGAAGCCGTAGTTACGCTCGACCATGAACAGCACGCCACCGAGGATGGCACAGTTCACGGTGATCAGCGGCAGGAACACACCCAGCGCGTTGTAGAGCACCGGTACGTACTTGTCGAGGAACATCTCGAGGATCTGCACCAGTGCGGCGATGACGCCGATGTAGGAGAGCAGACCCAGGAACGACAGGTCGATGTTCTCGGCACCGGCGATGCCGGTCCAGGTCAATGCGCCTTCGGCCAGCAGCGCATTGTAGATCACGTTGTTGACCGGCACCGAGATGGTCAGTACCACGATGACCGCGATGCCCAGACCGAAGGCCGCCGAGACCTTCTTGGACACGGCCAGGAAGGTACACATGCCGAGGAAGAACGCCAGGGCCAGGTTTTCGACGAAGACCGAGGCGACGAAAAGGCTAATATAGTGCTCCATGTTACACAGCCTCCTTCGGCTCGGTGTTGTGCTTCATCTTGAACTCGTTGGCCTCGACCTGTTCCGGGTGCATACCGCGGATTGCCCAGATCAGCAGACCGATGATGAAGAACGCCGACGGCGGCAGCAGCAGCAGACCGTTGGGCACGTACCAGCCACCGTTCTGCACCGTCTCGAGCACGGTGAAGCCGAACACGCTGCCGGAGCCGAACAGTTCACGTACGAAGCCGACCAGCATCAGGATTAGGCCATAGCCCAGACCGTTGCCGATGCCGTCCAGGAACGACAGTCCCGGCGTGTTCTGCATGGCGAAGCCCTCGGCGCGACCCATCACGATACAGTTGGTGATGATCAGGCCGACGAACACCGACAGCTGCTTGGACATCTCGTAGGCGAAGGCCTTGAGCACCTGATCCACCACGATGACCAGCGAAGCGATGATGGTCATCTGCACGATGATGCGGATGGACGACGGAATGTGCTGACGAATCAGCGAGACGAACAGGTTCGAGAACGCACAGACGAAGATTACCGCCAGGGTCATGACCAGCGACACGCTCATGCTGGTGGTCACGGCCAGGGCCGAACAGATGCCAAGCACCTGCAGGGCGATGGGGTTGTTCCTCGTCAGCGGCGTCGTGAGAACGCTCTTGGGAGTAACGGCTGACATGATCGCTCCTTAAGCTTCAGCTTCGAGTTCGACATCGGCTTCCTGAGCATCCTCCGGCTCGACTCCGGTACGGAATCTTGCCAGATACTCACCGAAGCCTTCCGGGCTCAGCCAGAACTGCAGCATGTTGGTCACACCATTGGCGGTCAGGGTAGCACCTGACAGACCGTCCACCTGGTGATCGCCGGTGCCGCTGCCGCGCGCCACACGAATGGCCGGGGTCACGCTCTCTTCGTCGGCGAAGATGCGCTTGCCTTCCCACTGTGCCTGCCAGCGCGGGTTGTTGACCTCGGCGCCGAGTCCGGGCGTTTCGCTGTGCTCGTAATAGGTGATACCGACGATGGTGTTACCGTCGCCCTCGATGGACATGTAACCCCGCATCAGCCCCCACAGGCCCTGGCCGCGAATCGGCAGGATGATCTGCTCGGGGTTTTCGGGGTCACCCACCAGGTAGACGGTAGCGAAGTTCTCGACGCGGGTCAGGCCGGCGATGTCGCGATCGCCCGACAGGGTACGACCGGTAGCCGGATCGCGAGCCGCCTGGAAGTGGTCGAAGGTCTCCGCATCGAACTCGTCGGTGTACTCGCCGGTACGCATGTCCACCACACGCGGCGTGATCTCGGCAAAGGCCGCTTCCACGTCGATGCCACGCTCATACAGGTTGGCGACGCGCAGGATGTTGGTCTTGCGGTCGAGCTCCACGTTGAGCTGCTGCATGGGACGCAGCGCCACCGCGGCGGTGGAGACGATGACGGAACACACGATGCAGAGTGCGAACGCCACCGTCAGGATCTTCTTGATGGAGTTGTTGCTCTGGGCCATCAGGCAGTCTCCTCGGCCGGCACACCGGTGCGCTGCATGCGGCGCTTGATGTTGGCCTGAACAAAGAAGTGGTCGATCAGCGGGGCAAACAGGTTGGCGAACAGGATCGCCAGCATGATGCCTTCAGGGAATGCCGGGTTCACCACGCGGATGAGCACGGTCATGACGCCGATCAGGACACCGAAGATGAGTCGTCCCTGGTTGGTCATGGAGGCCGATACCGGATCGGTAGCCATGAACACCATGCCGAAGGCGAAACCGCCGATCACCAGATGCCAGTACCACGGCATGGCGAACATCGGATTGGTGTCGGAGCCGATCAGGTTGAAGAGCGCACTGGTCGCGACCATGCCGAGGAAGCAACCCAGCATGATTCGCCACGAGGCTATCTTGGTCCATAGCAGCACCGCCGCCCCGATGAATATCGCCAGCGTCGACACCTCACCTACCGAGCCGGGCACGAAGCCGATGAAGGCATCCCACCAGCTGTACTGGCTGGTCAGGTCGGCCATGCTCTCCTGGAAGGCGATGGACAGCGGAGTCGCGCCGGTGAAGCCATCGGCGGCCACCCACACGGCGTCACCCGAGATCTGCGCCGGATAGGCGAAGTAGAGGAAGGCACGGCCGGTCAGCGCCGGGTTGAGGAAGTTCTTGCCGGTACCGCCGAAGATCTCCTTGCCGATCACCACGCCGAAGGTGATGCCGAGCGCCACCTGCCACAGCGGGATGGTGGCCGGCAGGATCAGGGCATAGAGCACCGAGGTGACGAAGAAGCCTTCGTTGACCTCATGGCCGCGCTTGACGGCAAAGACCACTTCCCAGAACCCGCCGACCGCGAAGGTCACCAGGTAGATGGGCAGGAAGTAGGTCGCACCGAGCACGAAGTTGGCCCACAGGCTGTCCGGATTGTGGCCACCGGCCAGGGTCATGAGAATCGCTTCGCGCCAGCCGCCCATGGAGGCATAACCATCGGCGATCGCCACGTTGGCCATCCAGCCGGCGTTCCACATGCCGAAGAACATGGCCGGGAAGGTACACAGCCACACGGTGATCATGATGCGCTTCAGGTCGACGCCGTCACGCACGTGAGCCGTGGTCTTGGTCACGCTCGGCGGCGCATAGAAGATGGTGTCCACCGCTTCGTAGAGCGGATACCACTTCTCGTACTTGCCACCTTTGTGGAAATGCGGTTCGAGATTGTCGAGTGTCTGTCGGATACCCATCATCAGGCCTCTTTCTCGATCATGGTGAGGTTGTCACGCAGGATGGGACCGTATTCATACTTGCCCGGGCACACGTAGGTGCACAGCGCCAGGTCCTCTTCGTCCAGCTCCAGGCATCCGAGCTGCATGGCCACCTCGATGTCACCGACGATCAGCGAGCGCAGCAGCTGGGTCGGCAGAATATCCAACGGCATCACCTCCTCGTAGACGCCTACCGGCACCATGGCCCGCTCGGAACCGTTGGTGGAGGTATTGGGCGCGTAGTTGGAGAGCCCCTTGAACTTCGAGAGGTAGATGCCCAGCACGGAGTGGCGATTGACGCCCGGCGAGAGCCAGCCCATGAAGGCGCGCTTGTTGCCCTCTTCGAGCAGGGTCACCTGGTTGTGGAAGCGGCCCAGATAGCGCAATCCGCCTTCCGCTGTGAATCCGGAGAACACCGAACCGGAGATCACCCGCGTATTCTCGGGTTGGAGGATTTCACCGGCCAACAGTTCCTCGGTGCTGGCACCGATTCGCGTACGCAGCAGTCGCGGCTTCTCGGCACGCGGGCCGCCCACTGCCACCACGCGGCTGGTTTCGATCCGACCTTCCACGAACAGCTTGCCGAAGGCGATCACGTCCTGGTAACCGATGTGCCACACCTTCTTGTGCAGCGCGACCGGCGACAGGTAGTGAATGTGGGTCCCGACCAGGCCCGCCGGATGAGGACCGGCAAAGGTCTCGACCTGCACGCCCTTGACGTCGCCACCGGGAATCGGCGCATTGGGCGCGGTGCACAGGTACACCTTGCCCTGGGTCAGCCGCGCCAGCACCTTGAGGCCATCCTCGAACGCCTCGGGCTGCTCGTTGATGATGTCGGCGGGATTGGGGCTCAGCGGATGCGTATCGATGGCGGTGACGAAGATGTCGACCGGCACGCCGTCGATGGCCGGTGTGCGCGAGAAGGGACGTGTGCGCAGCGCGGTCCACAGCCCCGACTCGACCAGTTGATCGACCACGACCTGGCGATCCAGGCTCTCGAGTGCGTTGCGGCCATGAGCCGTGAACTCGACCGCTTCTTCGCTCTCGTCGACCTTGATCACCACCGAGAGCAGCTTGCGCTTCTCGCCGCGATTGATGGCGATGACTTCACCGGCCGCCGGGGCCGTGAAGCGTACGCCTTCGTTCTTCTTGTCGGTGAAGAGGAGTTGGCCCAGTTTCACCTTGTCCCCTTCCCGGACCTCCATGGTCGGCTTCATGCCGACGTAGTCGGTGCCCAGGATAGCCACGTGACGCACGGCTCGCGCATCCTCGATGCGCGGCTCGGGCGTCCCCATGATGGGGAGATCCAGGCCTTTCTTGACTTCGATCATAGTCTCGCCCAGTTGATGGATCGGAAATGCGAAGGAAAGGGGTTCGAATGGATTCGAATTCTTGTTCAGTTCAGTACGTTACCAGTCAGGCCCGAAGGCATTTCGGACCACCCCGAAAAAATCCCCAGTATTATAAAGACAAGCGCGACCAAAGGCCACACGGCCTAAGGTCGCAAGAGGGGTAACGAAGCCGCTCGGCGCCTGCCTCGTGAAGGGTTCAAAAGGCGTTGAAAGGCGCTCGTTTCATGAAGTTCAAGCAGCCTCGAAGGCGCCGGCCGGCACCTGGGCGGTACCGGCCGACGTGAAATGAAGGTGACTCAGGTCAGAAATCCCCGACCCACCGGGTCGGGAATTTGGCTGTGTCGCCTACCTCAAGCCTGAGCGCGGGGCAGCTTGAGGAAATGCACGTTGGAGATGTGCTGCAGGATGCGCACCACCTGGCAGCTGTAGCCGAACTCGTTATCGTACCAGACATACAGCACCGCCTGCCTGCCGTTGGCGATGGTCGCCTTGGCGTCGACGATACCGGCATGACGGTTGCCGACGAAATCCGACGACACCACCTCGGGCGAGTCGACGTAGTCGATCTGCTTCTGGTAGGAGGAGTCGATCGACATGCGGCGCAGATAGTCGTTGAGCGCCTCGGCGTCGGTCTCGCGCCCCAGGGTGAGGTTGAGGATGGCCATGGAGACGTTGGGGATCGGCACGCGAATGGCATTGCCGGTCAGCTTGCCGCCGAGCTCGGGCAGCGCCTTGGCTACCGCCTTGGCGGCCCCGGTCTCGGTCAGCACCATGTTGAGCGGCGCGCTGCGACCGCGGCGATCGCCCTTGTGGTAGTTGTCGATCAGGTTCTGGTCGTTGGTGTAGGCGTGCACCGTCTCGACGTGGCCGGTCTCGATGCCGTACTCGTCGTTGAGTACCTTGAGCACCGGCACGATGGCGTTGGTGGTACAGGATGCCGCCGAGAGGATGGTGTCGTCGGCGGCGATGTCGCCGTGGTTGATGCCGAACACGATGTTCTTGATGTTGCCCTTGCCCGGTGCGGTGAGCAGCGCCTTGGACACGCCCTTGCACTCCAGGTGCTGACCGAGGCCCGCCTCGTCGCGCCAGATGCCGGTGTTGTCGACCACCACGGCGTTATCGATGCCATAGGCGGTATAGTCGATGTCGCTCGGCTTGTCGGCGTAGATCACCTGGATGACGTTGCCGTTGGCGGTAATGGTGCGCGCCTCGTAGTCGACGCTGATGGTACCGTCGAAGGGTCCGTGGACGGAGTCGCGACGCAGCAGGCTGGCACGCTTCTCGAGGTCCTTGGCGATGTCGCCACGGCCGCGCACGACGATGGCGCGCAGACGCAGCAGGTTGCCGCCGCCGGCCTTTTCCACCAGCACCCGCGCCAGCAGACGGCCGATGCGGCCGAAGCCGTAGAGCACCACGTCCTTGGACCGACCGTTGTTGCCGTTGGGGTCGTGGGCATCGACGATCTCGGCGAGTTCTTCGCGCAGGAAGGCCTTGGCGTCACCGCCGCCGCGCTTCTTGAAGGCCACGCCCAGCTTGCCCACGTCGACGTGAGCCGGACCCAGGTTGAGTTCGGTCATGGCCTGGACGAGCGGCAGGGTGTCCTGCACCGAGAGTTCGGTGCCCTCAACCTTCCTGACGAAACGGTGGTCCTTCAGGATACGGATCACCGAGCGATTGAACAGCGAGCGCCCGTAAAGGGTGGTGACCACGTTGTTGTGACGATACAGACTGCCGATCAGGGGGATCATTTGCTCGGCAAGCGCCTGATTGTCGTGCCATTCCTGGAAGACGGTCTCGAGGGGTTGCTGACTCACGTGAAGCCTCTCTGGTAATCGGGAATTCCTATTCATTATCCCGTCCGGGTTCGTGGGGGGCAATCGCAGGATGGTCGCAGGCGCTGTAGGGGTATTACAGAAAACGCAGGTTGACTACAAGCATCGCATCGGGCTGGTATGATCCCACACCGACTGCATGCCGCCGCTTCATTCGGCATGGCGAATGCCGCGAAGGCCGCACACACGAACGACGATACGTCCCGACGCCATCATGCCCAAATTCTCGTTGCTCGACCCGCCCCGCCCTGCCGGGACCCGCGAAACCCTCTACTGGCAGACGCCGCCCGGCAGCGCAACGGCGCTGGCGTTGGCTCATCTGGCCGACGATGAGCCGCTGCTGGTGGTGACCCCGGACACCGCCAGCGCTCAGCGCCTCGAGGACGACCTGCGCTTCTACGCCAGCGTACCGGTGCTGCCCTTTCCCGACTGGGAGACGCTGCCCTACGACAGCTTCTCGCCGCACCAGGACATCGTCTCGGAACGCCTGCGCACGCTGCGCCGGCTGCAGGACGGCGAGCACGGCATCGTGCTGGTACCGATCAACACGCTCATGCAGCGCCTGCCGCCGGTGGACTACATCGCCGGCCGGGTGCTCACCCTCGAGGTGGGCATGCGGCTCGATCGCGAAGGCTTTCGCGACAGCCTGTCGCGGGCCGGCTACCGGGCCGTGGAGACGGTCTACGAGCCCGGCGAGTACGCTCTGCGCGGCGCCTTGATCGACCTCTACCCCATGGGCAGTGAAAGCCCGCTGCGCATCGACCTGTTCGACGACGAGGTCGATACTCTGCGCAGCTTCGATCCCGACACCCAGCGCAGCCAGGACAAGGTCGAGCGGGTCGAGCTGCTGCCGGCTCACGAATACTCCCTGTCGCGCAGCGCCATCGCTTGCTTCCGCGAGGGCTTCGAGACGCTGTTCGACGTCGACCCGCGCCAGTGCCCGCTCTATGTCGACGCCTTGAAGGGCATCCCCTCGCCCGGCCTGGAGCAGTACCTGCCGCTGTTCTTCGAAGAGACTGCGACCCTGTTCGAGCACCTGGCCGAGGGTACCCGGGTGGCCCTGCTGCCCGACGTCTTCAGCGCCGCCGAGCACCACTGGGCCGCCATCGAGAGCCGCTTTGAAAACCTCGGCGTCGACCCGACCCGCCCGCTGCTGCCACCCCATCGCGCCTTCGTGCCGGTCACGGAGATCTTCGCCGCCATCAAGCGCCACCCACGCATCGAGTTGAGCGACGACCCCGAACGGCGGCATGCGCATCCGGGCGCCGCGCGGGCTCTGCCGCAAGTGGCGGTCAACGCCCGCGCCAAGCAGCCGCTGGCGGCGCTGGAACGCTTTCTCGCCGAGCACGGCGACACCCGGGTGCTGTTCGTCGCCGAGTCGCGTGGCCGCCGCGAGGCCCTGGAAGAGACGCTCGCCCCGCTGCAGCTGACGCTGCCCCATGTCGCCGGCTTCATCGCCTTTAAGGACAGCACGGCGCGACTGGCCGTCACCGAAGGAGAGCTCAGCGCCGGGCTGTGGCTGGAGCAGCCCGACCTTGCCGTGATCAGCGAGACGGAGCTGTTCGGCGACGTGGTACGCCAGAGCCGCCGCCGCGAGAAGGCCACCGACATGGGCGAGCTGGCCATTCGCCATCTTGCCGAGCTGCGCCCGGGGGCTCCGGTGGTACATCAGACCCACGGCGTGGGCCGCTACCGCGGCCTGGAGCGGCTCGAGGCCGGCGGTCAGGCGGCAGAGTTCGTGGCGCTGGAGTACGCCGACGGCGCCAAGCTCTACGTGCCGGTGGACAACCTGCATCTGATCTCGCGCTACGCCGGTGCCGACGACGAGCTCGCCCCGCTGCACCGGCTGGGCTCCGAGCAGTGGGACAAGGCGCGGCGCAAGGCGGCAGAGAAGATCCGCGACACCGCCGCCGAGCTGCTCGACGTCTACGCCCGCCGCGAGGCCCGGGAAGGCTTCGCCTGCGCCCTGCCCGACGAGGAGTATGCCCGCTTCTCCGCCACCTTCCCGTTCGAGGAGACCCCGGATCAGCGCGCCGCCATCGCGGCCGTGATCGGCGACATGACCGCCCCTCGCCCGATGGATCGCGTGGTGTGCGGCGACGTCGGCTTCGGCAAGACCGAGGTGGCCATGCGTGCGGCCTTCCTCGCCGTGCATTCGGGGCGTCAGGTGGTGGTGCTGGTACCCACCACCCTGCTCGCCCGCCAGCACTACGAGAACTTCCGCGACCGTTTCGCCGATACCGCGGTACAGATCGAGCTGATCTCGCGCTTCACCGCGGGCAAGGGCCAGGCGGAGGCACTCGAGCGCATCGAGAACGGCAAGGCCGACATCGTGATCGGCACCCACAAGCTGCTGTCGAAATCGATGAAGCTGCCCAACATGGGGCTGCTGATCATCGACGAGGAGCACCGCTTCGGCGTCGCTCAGAAGGAGCGACTCAAGGAGTTGCGGGCCGAGGTCGACATCCTCACGCTCACCGCCACGCCGATACCGCGTACGCTCAACATGGCCATGAGCGGCATCCGCGATCTGTCGATCATCGCCACGCCCCCGGCCCGGCGCCTGTCGGTGAAGACCTTCGTCCAGCAGCGTGACGAGTCGATCATCAAGGAAGCGATCCTGCGCGAGATCCTGCGCGGCGGCCAGGTCTACTACCTGCACAACGAGGTCAAGAGCATCGAAACCGCCGCCGAGACGATCCGCTCGCTGGTTCCCGAGGCCCGTGTGGCGGTGGCCCATGGCCAGCTGCCCGAACGCGCCCTGGAGCGCGTCATGTCGGACTTCTACCACAAGCGCTACAACGTGCTGGTGTGCTCCACCATCATCGAGACCGGCATCGACGTGCCCAGCGCCAACACCATCGTCATCGAGCGTGCCGACAAGTTCGGCCTGGCCCAGCTGCATCAGCTGCGCGGCCGGGTGGGCCGCAGCCATCACCAGGCCTACGCCTACCTGCTCGCCCCACCGCCACGGGCCATGACCAAGGACGCCGTCAAGCGCCTGGAGGCCATCGCTGCCGCCGACGACCTCGGCGCCGGCTTCACCCTGGCCAGCCACGACATGGAGATCCGCGGCGCCGGCGAACTGCTCGGCGAGGAGCAGAGCGGCCAGATGGAGGCCATCGGCTATACCCTCTACATGGAAATGCTCGACCGCGCGGTGGCCGCCATTCGTGCCGGCAAGACGCCCAACATCGAAACCCCGCTGAACGAAGGGGTCGAGGTCAGCCTCAACCTGCCGGCGCTGATTCCCGACGACTATCTGCCCGACGTGCAGCAGCGCCTGGTGATGTACAAGCGCATCGCCAGCGCCGCCGACGAAGCCGAGCTCAAGGAGCTGCAGGTGGAGATGATCGACCGCTTCGGCCTGCTGCCGGCGCCGGTCAAGACTCTGATGCGCCAGACCCGCCTGAGGCAGCGCGCCGAGCGGCTGGGCATCGTGCGTCTCGAGGCCGGCACCGAGCGCGGACGGGTGATCTTCGGCGGCCAGACCCGGGTCGATCCGCTGGTGCTGGTCAAGCTGATTCAGGCCGAGCCGCAGCGCTATCGGCTCGACGGCGCCGATACCTTGCGCTTCGAGGCGGCGATGGAAAAGGAAGAGGAGCGCTTCCAGGCCATGGAGCAGCTGCTCGACGTGCTCAACCGCAAGGCCCAAGCCGCCTGACCAGGGCGGCGTTAGCCACCTAGACAAGCGCACCAGGACTCCCCCATCGCGCGGGAACGCTATACTATGCGTAGGTGTCCAATCGCAGCCTTGACACGAATCCGGCGCCAAGAACCGAAAGGCGCGTGACCGTTGCCGAATGCCGTGGCATGTCAGGAGACATGCCACGCGTTGGCGACTTTATGACGAGAACATGACGTAAATGAAGAACCCGACACTGGCCAGGCGTATCGGCCTTGGCGTTGCCCTGTTCAGTCTTGCCGCCCTGTTGGCAACGGCAACGGTTGCCGACGAGAGTTCGAACGGCGCCCGAGAGTTGCCCCGCGGCCATTTTCACCTGCCCGAAGCGGGCAACGTGATCGGCGAAGCCTATACCGTCGTCGTCGAAGAGGGGGAAACCCTGCTCGACATCGGCCGCCGCCACAACGCCGGCTACGAAGAGATGCGCATGGCGAATCCCGACGTCAGCATCTGGGCCCCCCAGCCCGGCACCGAGGTGGTGATCCCGGCCCAGCACATCCTGCCGGACGCCCCGCGTGAAGGCATCGTGGTCAACCTCTCCGAACTGCGTCTGTACTACTATTCGCGCCCGGGCATCGTCGAAACCTACCCGATCAGCATCGGCCGCGACGGCTTTGCCACTCCGGTCGGCGTGACCCGCACCACGGTCAAGGTCAAGGACCCGCACTGGTCGCCGCCCCGCTCCATGCGCGAGGAGGCCGCGGCACGCGGCGAGCCGCCGCCCGCGGTGGTACCGCCCGGTCCTGACAACCCCCTGGGCCGCCACGCCATCCTGCTGGGCCTGCCGAGCTATCTGATCCACGGCACCAACATGCCTGACGGGGTCGGCATGCGTGCCAGCCGCGGCTGTATCCGCATGTTCCCGGAAGACATCGAGTCGCTCTACGAGCGCGTTCCCAGCGGCACCCAGGTCAACATCATCGATCAGCCGTTCAAGGTGGCCTGGTCGGCGGATGGCGTGCTCTACGCGCAGTCCTTCCCGCAGCTCGAAGAGAACCAGGGTACCTTCGAGCCGATCATCAACGCCATGGAAGTGCTGGCCAATGCCTTCGGCGAAGAGCGCCCGCCGGTCGACTACGCCCAGTTGCGTCGTGTGGTGGAAAATCCCGATGGTCGTCTGGTCTCGCTGCTGAGAGTCGCCGAAGAGGAGCCGGCGCCTGTCGCCCCGCAGCAGGAAAGCCTCGACGATGGACTCTTCTCCGAGATCGAACTCGGCCAGCTTTCCGGCCTGTTCACGGAACTGGAGGCCTACCGTCGGTAGGTCGTTGCCTCACGCCGACGGCATACGCACCACGCCGCCGGCATCTGCTTCATGAGCTCTCCCGCTTCACGAAGCGCATGTGCATGAACGAGAAAACCCCGCCGAGGCGGGGTTTTCTCGTTCAGAACCGCCATCACCCGTGAGGGTGATGAGGCCCCAGCAGAATTACTTCTGCATGGAGCGCTGGAACATACGGTTCATTTCTTCGCGGTTCTGCTCGGACATCTGCAGAGCCGCCTGGGCGTCACGCTGCGCCTGGTTGGCAGTGTTCTGCGCCTGAGTAGCGATGCTGCGAGCTTCTGCAGCGTCCGCCTGAGCGGCTTCAGCAGTCTGGCGAACTTCGTCCAGAGCAGCGTTGGTAGCACAACCAGCCAGGATGGCCATAGAAGCGGCAGCGGCGGTCAGCTTCAGGGTGGTCTTCAGAGTCATGATGTTCTCCTTGAGTCTTCCTTGGTACTGCACAGGTTAGTACAGCGGCGTTGATGATGCCTGTGATCCAGGCTCCCCTGCTCAATGCAGGATTCTTGCAGCGACTGCTGCCAAGCACAGGAGTCAAACGCTGTTTTATAATACCCTACGGCGCTTGTCCATAGCTCGAAACGTCCCTTGCGTATCTTGAGCCTAGCGGATGACGACGCGAGTGCCAATGTCGATTAGCTCGGAGAGCCTCTCGATCTGCGCGTCGGTTACCGCCACGCACCCCTGAGTCCAGTGATAACTGGCATGGACCTCCGGGTCTGCCCTACCGAGACCATGGATTCCGATGAAGCCCCCCAGCACGGTCTGCTGGGGTGGATACCCGTGGCGCCGATAGTAGGCGAAATAATCTGCGTAATCCTGCTCCGTGTAAAGCCCTGATTCCAGCGCCGTACGCGCATGGGACGGCGTAGGATAATCGATGCCGATGAAGATATGCCACTGGCTTTCCCAATTAAAGCGATTGACGCGAAATTCTCCCTTCGGCGTGACGTTGCCGCCGTAGGTGCGCATCGTGCTGGCGCCGGAGCGCCCCAGCGAGACGGGAGCGAAGCGCTCGAGCAGTGCGTTGCCCCGGTAGACGCTCAGCGAGGATTCCCGATCGTCGACCAGCACCCACACCTCGCCGTCATGGCGAGGCGCGTGTGCGCGCGACAGGATGGTCTCGATCAGGCTTGCATGGGCTGCATGCCCCGTCAGCAGGGCAAAGGGGGCCAGCAAGGCCAGCTGGCCAAAGCGACGGCGGGAAACGGATCTCATCGACTCCTCACGGCAGGTCGGTTCGTTAGCGTTTTATAACGTATCCCGCCTCGACTGTCAGTCCACTTAACGTAACCGAACATTGCATACATGACGCCGATCAATGGTCTTCGTGCAAGCTTGGTTCTAGGCTCACAGTCAAACCCTTCGCCCCAGGCCATGACTCGCACGAGGTGTCCGCATGCCCAACCAGCCCGGCAGTTCCCGTCCGCCCCGCCACACCCAGCTCCCTAGCGCTGCGCAGGACCCCGATTTCGCCGCCTGGGCCCAAGGGGTGGGCATGATCTCGCATGGCCCTGCCACCCAGGCGGCCATCGCCGGCTTGCTGGAACGCCATGCCCATACCCCCGAACTCAGAGGCGCCTGGCTGGCCAAGCTGCGTGCCGCCGACCGGCTGGCCAACATGGGCATGTGGCTGGTCGCCCACATGACCTATGCACGACGCGTACGGCTGGATGGCGAGCCGCTCGGCGCAGGGGATTTCAAACCCCGGCCGGAGGGGCACACCGGGGGCGCCCTCAACATGGTGCCTGCCTATGTCGGCTATCTCACCGCCAACAGCCTGACCCGGATGACCCGCAGCTGGCTGATGGGGCAAGGCCACTGCGTGGCCGCCATCGATGCGCTCAACGTGCTGATGGACAACATGGCACCTGCCCACGCGGCCCGCTATTCGCTCAGTGACGAGGGCCTGACGAAGCTGGTCAACGATTTCTACCATTGCGGGGTCGATGCCGACGGCCAGCCGGTTTCTCCTCTCGGCAGCCACGTCAACGCCCATACGGCGGGCGGCTTGAGCGAAGGGGGCTATCTGGGCTTTGCGGGCCTGCAGTATGCGCACATGCCTCTTGCGCACCAGCATCTTGTGGCCTTTCTCAGCGATGGCGCCTTCGAAGAGCAGCGCGGAAGCGACTGGGTACCGCGCTGGTGGCGCGCCGAGGACAGCGGTCCGATCGTGCCGGTGATGATCGCCAATGGCCGGCGCATCGACCAGCGTACGACCATGAGCCAGTCGGGGGGCACCCACTGGTTCGAGGAACATCTGATACTCAACGGCTTCGCACCGCTGACCATCGATGGCCGCGATCCCGCCGCCTTCGCCTGGGCGATCATCGCCGCCGAAACGGAGCTGGCCGAGCAGGTGGCTGCCCTGAAAGCGGGACACGGACGCTACCCGCTACGCCTGCCCTACGTCATCGCCGAAACGGTGAAGGGCTACGGCTTTCCCGGCGCCGGCACCAATGCGGCGCACAATCTCCCGCTCCTCGCCAGCCCGGCCGAGGATGCATCGGCTCGCGAGCGCTTCAACAGCGGCGCGGCCGCGCTCCACATACCGCTAGCCGATCTGCGTCAGGCGATCGACGCCCTCAACGACCACGCCTCCAGCCAACGCCCCAAGGAGCGCGATCACGAGCTGGCCGTCGCCGTCACGCCGCTACCCACCACCCCACCGCTGCCGATCTTCACACCAGGCCAGCTCGCCTCCCCCATGGCGGCAATCGATGAGACCTTCAAGCGCCTCGTGCTGGCCAACCCCGAGCTGCGGGTGCGGGTGGGAAACCCCGACGAGATGCGTAGCAACCGGCTCGACCAGACCCTGGACCTGCTCAAGCACCGGGTGACCGATCCCGAGCCGGGCGTCGCCGAAGCGCTCGACGGCTCGGTGATCACCGCCCTCAACGAAGAAGCGGTGGTGTGTGCGGCACTGGCCAACAAGCAGGGCCTGAACCTGGTGGCATCGTACGAGGCCTTTGCCGTCAAGATGCTGGGCGCCATGCGCCAGGAGGTCATCTTCGCCCGTCATCAGCGCGAAGCCGGGCGCGAGCCGGGCTGGCTGACGGTGCCGCTGCTGGCCAGCTCTCACACCTGGGAGAACGGCAAGAACGAGCAGTCGCACCAGGACCCGACGCTGTGCGAGGCCTGGCTGGGTGAAATGGACGACGTGGCGCCGACGCTGTTCCCGGTCGATGCACCAAGCGCGGCCTATGCGCTGCGTGAGCTTTACCGCTCACGCGGACGCATCGCCCTGGCGGTGGTAGCGAAGAACCCCGTGCCGGTAGTGCTCGATGAAGAGCAGGCCAGGCGCCTCTACGAGGACGGCATACTCTGCCTGCACGATACGGCGGCTCCCCGCGTCCAGCTGTTCGCGATAGGTGCCTACCAGTTGATCGAGATGCAGCGCGCCCTGACAAGACTGACCCGGGCGGGTGTCGACGCCAGCCTGTACGTGATTCAGGAGCCCGGCAAGCTACGCGAGGCCAGGGACGAACGAGAGGCGACCGCCACCCTCGGTCAGTGCCGGCTCAGCCAGCTGGTGCCGCCTACCTACGCCAGGGTCTTCCTGGCACATTGCCGCCCCGAGCCGCTGTGCGGAGTACTGCGCCCGCTCGACACCGGCAGCGGTTCGCGCTTTCTTGGCTATCGCAACCGGGGCGGCACGCTGGATACCTTCGGCATGCTGTATGCCAATCGCGCTACCTGGGGCCATGTGCTGGAGGCCGTCAGCGAAGTGGCACAGCTCGAACTCGAGGCCCTGCTCGATGAGCCGGAGCGCCTGGCGCTCGCCGGCGAAGGCGACCCCCAGGCGCTGCGCTGAGGCGTTCGCGCTGCGCTGGCAAGCGCAGCGCCCGAGCGTCAGGCCGTCAGGATGGCGCCCATGCGGAAGACCTCTCGCAGGCTGGTGATACCCGACTCGGCCTTGGCCAGGCCATCGGCCAGCATCAGCGTCACGCCGCGCTCAAGCAAGTGCCGGCGCAGCTCGGCCTCATCGGCGTGGCGCAGGATCCGGGCATGATCCTCAGGTGTCAGCTGCCAGATCTCGAACACCCCGATACGCCCGCGATAGCCCAGGCCATCGCAGCGAGAGCAGCCCGTTGCGCTCCAGGCCGACTCCGGCACTGCCAGGCCTATCGCCGCCAACCACTCCCGCTCGCGATGCTCGGGCGGCGTCTGCTTCCGGCAGTGCGGGCACAGGCGCCGCACCAAGCGCTGCGCGATGACCAGGCCGAGATTGGCGCTGATCTCGCTGTCGCCGAGCCCCATCTGACGCATCGAGGTCACCACGCCCACCGCATCGCGACTGTGCAGGGTTCCCATCAGCGAGCGTCCGCTGCTGGTCACGTTCAGCGCCGCGAAGGCCGACTCGCGATCGCGAATCTCACCGATCAGCACGTAGTCGGGGTCGAGGCGCAGCAAGGAGCGGGTGCCACTGGCAAAGTCGAGGCCATGGTCCGGATCGACCTGGATCTGATTGATGCCCTCGATACCGTACTCGACGGGGTTTTCCAGCGTGACCACATGGCTGTCGGAGAGACGCAGCTGGCCGAGTAGCGTATAGAGCGTGGTAGTCTTGCCTGCACCGGTCGGCCCGGCCACCAGCAGCATGCTGCCCGTGGCATCCATCCAGCGCCTGATGCCCAACGCCCCTTCCTCACCGATGCCCAATTCAGCGGTATCTTCATACGCCTGCGGCGGTGCCAGAAAACGTACGGCCAGCTTCTCTCCCGCCACACAGTGCACGGCGGTGACGCGAAGCGAGCGTTCCTCCTCCGGACTCTCCGTGTGGAACCAACTGAAACTGCCCTCCGCCGTGGCCAGCGAGGGTACCGGGTTGAGCTTGGCCAGCACCTTGAACTGGTTGACCAGACGCGCGCCCTGCGTCGGCTCCACGTGCAGCGCCTCGACGATGCGCCCATCGATGCGCAGGCGAATGCGGTATCCCCGCCGCTCGGGGTCCAGGTGGATGTCACTGGCTCTGGCCCGCTGGGCATCATCGAGCAGCGCATGCGCCTCCAGCGTATTGCTGCTCGGCAGCGACTCCGCCTCGAGCAACGCCAGCAAGGCAGGCAGCAGCTGCCGGTAGCTCTCCTCGGACACGGCGTTTCCTCCCTGATTGGTCCATGCGCCATATCGTGCCGAAGCACGACCGCTGCAGGAAGTCTAGCGCAGGCAAGGTTCGCCACACGGAAAAGGCCTCGTCACGCAGTGAGCCCCGACAGCTCGGCTGCCGGGGCTCACTTGGCTACTGCGAGGTCAACTACCTGGCTGACTTGGCTCTAGGCGTGGGATTCCACGGTGAAGATGCTCTGCAGCTTGTGCTTCTTGCCGTAGATGTGCACCGTGGTCTCGTCGAAGGGGAAACGGTCGCGATACTGGCTGCCATTGTTGAACCTGGGCTTGTGCGCATTGATCATCGCCGCCGTCAGCCGTTCGCGATTGGGGTGCCCCACCAGCCCCACGGCATACCAGAGTTCCTCACCCGGCTGCAGGAAAGCCTGCCATTTGTCGTGATCGGGATGGTGCTCCAGACCATAGCGGGCGCTGCGATGCTCGCCCACATAGAGCAGCTCTTGCACGTCCATCTCATTGGTTTCCGGGTCGCGGGCGGCGCGGAAGACACAGAAGAAGCCCGACTCATCCGGCGTGTCGTGCAACTGCTCGCGCGTCCAGTAGCCCAGCACCTTGGGAGAGAGTAGCTGTTCCGACATGGGTGACCTCCTCAGTAATCTTCCAGTCGTTGCATGTCGCGGACGATGCGCCGCACCTCGGCTTCATGCCCCGAGGCCAGAGCCTCGAAGAAGCCTCTCTCGTCGCTGCCCCCCGCCAGCTCGGCACGGTGGGCGTAGAGATCCTGAAGCGTCCGGTGCGCAGTCAGCGCCGTGGCCAACACGTCCTGCACTCTCTTACCATCGACGCCTTCCGGCAAACGTTCAAGTACCGGTGCATGAGGAAAGTCATTGGGATCGTCGAACCAGGCTTCCAGCACGCTGCGATGATCGCTGCCGTCATCGAGGTAGCCCAGCAGATCGCCTTGCAGCTTACGCTCGCGCTGGGCCAGGTACTCGAGCGCCATTCTGACCCGCTCATCCTCCCCTGCAGCGGCCAGGCGAGCGTATTGATCGGCCAGACGGGCATGGTAATCCGCCGCCCAATCGACCAGTTCCTTGACTTGATGAAAGCGCATACCCCTCTCCTCCAGGCTGGACACCGGCTTCGCTGACCGGCGCTTTTACTTTCATCCTAGCCAAAGCCTGGTGACAGCGCTTGATGTACATCAACGGAAGACGATATGAGCATGCGGCCGCCGGGCAACGGCGGCTACCACTCCTGGCTGGTCTCGCGCAGCGACTGGATCTCGCGCTTGGCTTCTTCGAGGCATGCCCGGAGCTCATCGCCCAAGGCCGCACTGCCGCCCACCGCGATCATGCCCGCAGCGCTCGGCCTGCCCCGCCGGGCGACACCGGCACTGTCGTGCAGCGCCTCGATGCGCTGCAGCAGCCAGGCCAGCCAGCTGTCGGGGCGGGCCGCCAACTCGCGCAGCCGGTGCAGCTCGGCAATACCCAGCCCCTCGCCACCGAGCAGCTCGTGCCAGTCGTGTCGCGGCAGGCGGGCATGCTCGGTGACCTCGCGCAGCAGCGACTCCAGCGCCAGCTCGGCCAGAGCCAGCGCGGCCTCTTCGCTCGCCATGCGCCTGGCCTCGGCGTGCTCGTCGTTACCGGGATCGATGTCGAGCAGCAGCTCGGCCTGATACAGCAGCTGATTGGTACGGCCACGCGGGGTCACTTGCGCTTGTCCTCCACCTGCCATTTGCCATTGTCGAAGAGCGCCCGCCAGCCGGTCGCCTTGCCGTCATCCTCGGTCATGACGAACTGCTCCTTGCTCTTGCGCGAGTAGCGGATCTGCGCCGGGCGACCGTCCGGGTCCTCGGCAGGCGCGTCGAGCAGGTAGCGGTATTTCTCGGGCAGCTCCTTGGCATGCGCCTTGAGTTCACGCACCAAGGGCGGGCGCGTTTCGCGATTGCGCGGGAACTTGCTCGCCGCCAGGAACAGACCGCTGGCGCCGTCGCGCAGTACGTAGTGGTCGTCGACCTTCTCGCAGGCCAGCTCCGGCATCGGAATGGGGTCCATCTTGGGCGGCGCCACCTCGCCGCTGCGCAGCAGCTTGCGGGTGTTCTTGCACGCCTCGTTGGTGCAACCGAAGTACTTGCCGAAACGCCCGGACTTGAGCTGCATCTCGCTGCCGCACTTGTCGCACTCGATGGTGGGGCCTTCATAACCCTTGATGCGGAACTTGCCGTGCTCGATCTCATGGCCGTCGCAGTCGGGGCTGTTGCCGCAGATATGCAGCTTGCGCTTCTCGTCGATCAGGTAGCTGTCCATCGCCGTGCCGCACTTGGGGCAACGGTGCTTGGCGCGTAGCGCCTGGGCCTCGGCCTCTTCGCCGGCATCGGCGGGCACCGCCTCGTCGCCGGGCAGCAGGTCGATGGTGGTCTTGCAGCGTTCCTTGGGCGGCAGGTTGTAGCCGGAGCAACCCAGGAACACCCCGGTGGAGGCCGTGCGGATCTGCATCTTGCGCCCGCAAGTGGGGCAATCGATATCGGTGGGCACCGGCTGGTTGGGCCGCATGCCCGCCTCGCTCTCGGCGGCCTCCAGCTCCTCGCGGAACTCGGCGTAGAAGGCATCGAGCAGTTCGCGCCAGTTGCGCTCGCCCTCGGCCACCTCGTCGAGGCTGTCCTCCATGCGCGCGGTGAAGGAGTAATCCATCAGGTCGGGGAAGGACTCCTTCAGACGCTCGGTGACGATGTCGCCCAACTTCTCGGCATAGAAGCGCCGGCTCTCCAGCTTGACGTAGCCGCGATCCTGAATCGTCGAGATGATCGAGGCATAGGTCGAGGGACGCCCGATGCCGCGCTTCTCCAGCTCCTTGACCAGGCTGGCCTCGGTATAGCGGGCCGGCGGCTTGGTGAAGTGCTGCTGCGGGTCGAGTGCCTCGAGCCGCATGGGCGTACCCTCGGCCAGGTCCGGCAGGGCCTGATCCTCGTTCTTGCCCGCCGGCTTCATCACCCGGGTGTAGCCGTCGAACTTGAGCACCCGGCCCTTGGCCTTGAGCTCGTAGCCATCCGCCTCGACCGTCAGCGTACTGGAGAGGTACTCGGCCGGGGTCATCTGACAGGCCACGAACTGCCGCCAGATCAGTTCATAGAGCCGCTCGGCGTCGCGCTCCATACCGGCCAGATCGCCGGCCTTGCGATTGACGTCGGAGGGGCGAATCGCCTCGTGAGCCTCCTGCGCCCCCTCCTTGCTCGAGTAGCGGTTGGGCGACTCCGGCAGGTAGCGCTTACCGTACTCCTGCTCGATATGCTCACGGGCCATGGCCACCGCATCCTGCGAGAGATTGGTGGAGTCGGTCCGCATGTAGGTGATGTAGCCCGCCTCGTAGAGGCGCTGGGCCAGGGTCATGGTCTTCTTCACCGAGAAACCGAGGCGGCCGCTGGCGGCCTGCTGCAGGGTCGAAGTGATGAAGGGAGCACCGGGTTTGGATCGCGTCGGCTTGTCTTCGCGAGCGGTGATGGCAAGCGATGCCTTGCGCAGCGCCTCGATGCGCTCGAGGGTCTCGGCCTCGGTGGTGGGCCGGAACGTCTTGCCGTCCTGGCGCACCAGCTCGAAGCGCACCGGCTCACCCTCGCTGGAGACGAGGTCGGCATGAACGTCCCAGAACTCCTCGGGTACGAAGGCACGGATCTCGCGCTCGCGCTCGACGATCAGCCGCACCGCCACCGACTGCACGCGACCGGCGGAAAGGCCGCGGGCAATCTTGGCCCACAGCAGCGGCGACAGCATGAAGCCCACCACGCGGTCGAGGAAACGACGTGCCTGCTGCGCTTCGACGCGGGGCAGGTTGAGCGTGCCGGGCTCCTTGAACGCCTCCTTGATGGCGTTCTTGGTGATCTCGTTGAACACCACGCGACGATAGCGCTCGTCGTCACCGCCGATGGTCTCCTTGAGGTGCCAGGCGATCGCCTCTCCTTCACGGTCAAGATCGGTGGCGAGGTAGACGGCGTCGGCCTTCTCGGCCAGCTTCTGCAGCTCGGCCACCACCTTTTCCTTACCGGGCAGAATCTCGTAGTGGGCCTTCCAGCCATGCTCCGGATCGATCCCCATGCGCCGGATGAGCTGTTCCTTGGCCTTGTGCTTCTTGTACTCGGCTTTCTCCTCGGGCGACATCTTGCGCGTCGCCGCCGCCTGGCGCGCCCGCTCCTTGGGGTCGGTGGCCGTCTTGCCCGAGCCGCTGGTCGGCAGGTCGCGGATATGGCCCACGCTCGACTTCACGATGAATTCGCTGCCGAGATATTTATTGATCGTCTTGGCCTTGGCCGGCGACTCGACGATGACCAATGACTTGCCCATAGTGCTCCACATTCTGCAAGGCGGGACCTTTCCCCGCCTGACGGTTTCGGCCCGCCTGTCCACGGCGGACGCTCCGTGCGGGGTGAAAAATCCGCCTACCCTACCCCAGCAACCCGTTTCGCGCCAGTTGCTTCCGCATGGCGGCAGTAAAGCAGCAATCTCGACACTGCATCAAGAGAACATCAAGAGAAGGTAAAACAGCGGCGCCTCTGCCGCTAACGGCAGAGGCGCCGGGAGACCACGCTCGAGCGTTGCGCATCAGCGCTTGCGAGGCTTGCGCGGCGCCCTCTTGGCGACGGGCTTCTCATCGCCCGCGTCGTCACTTTCCTTGGACACGGTGGCCTTGGGCACGGCGGCCTTCTTGCTGCGGCTGGCTGGCTTGACCGGCGCCGCTTTCGCCTGGTTCGGGTCGACCTTGGTCTCGGCATCCTCCAGCATCTTCTTCACTTCATCCCTGGCGGCGACCTCGGCCTTGGCTTCCGCCGCCACCTCGTCGTGCAGGGCGACGAGAGCCTGACGACTGGCTGCCGGCTCGACCCGCTCCAGCGCCTCGCCGAAGAGCTCCCGAATGTGCTCGTAGCGCTTGCGGACATGCTCGGAAAGCTCGCCGCTGGCCGCCAGCACATGCTCGATGTGCTCGAGGGAGCTGCGAATCGCCGCGGGTCGCTCTCGCTCCAGCAGTTGCGGTATCGCCGCCAGGGCCGCCTCACGATCGAGCTTGAGGATGAAGAACTGCTCACGCACCAGGTGCTTGAAGTCCGACAGGCTGCTGCCCGGCTCCAGCTCGGCGCGCGACGCCCGCAGGCGCTTGAAGTTGCGCTCGTCGGTGGTTGGCGCTCCGCCCAGAACGTAGATCACCGAACGCATCACCGCCTCGTGGATACCACCTTCCGCGACGCGCTGGCGCAGCTCGTCCTGGCGCCGCTCGATGAAGCGCCGATGCTCCGGCTCACTGCCGGGCTGCCTGCGGTGCACGTGAGCATCGCCGCCCAAGCCCACCATCGCCTGCAGCAGCGGCTGGCCGTACACGGTCAAGAAAGTGTGTTCGATACTCTGATCGCGGATCTCGCGCCACGTATCGAGTGCCCGGGAAATCTGACCGGAGCAGGCCTTCTCCAGCGAGCGCAGCACGTTGCTGTCGTCGACCGGATGCCGGTCGCGACGCACCCAGTCGGCCAGCACCGGCAGCGGCACCGACAGCGGGTTGCGATCCGACAGCAGCTTGTAGCCCAGACGGATCGGGTGCATACGCCGCATGAGACGCGCCGCTTCGGGTGTGATGGTCGCCCGGATCCAGGGCTGCACGAACAGCCGGTAGAGCCCCAGATTGATTTCCGAGATACGCGCCACGGTAGCGAAGCGAGTGTCATCATCGGCACGGTGATGCAGCACGTCCCGGTTGAGCCCCTCGATGGAGCGCGCCTTGAACTCGAGCAGATAGTCGCGCTCGATCAGTTCGGCATCGTCGCGTTCCTTGGCACTGGTGACCGTGGTCTCGTAGAGGCCCGGTGGCAGCACGTCGATATAGTCGATGTTGGCGGTAAATTCGGCGTGCTCCTTGCGCGAGACGCTACCCGACACGAAGATGCCCAGGTGCCCGGTGCTGTCGTGGACGCAGTAAACGATGGTCTGCCCACTGGCAATGATGTCGTCGACTCCGCCATACAGGTCGCGCACCCAGCCCAGCGCCTGAGGCGGCGGTGTGATGTCGTCACCCTGGGAGCAGAACACCACCACCGGCGAGCGCACGTTGCGCAGGTCGATGCGGCGACCGTCGGAGGTCACCAGTTGGGCGGTGGAAAGACGGTTGCCGACGAACAGGTTGTCGACAATGTACTGGATCTCCTCGCCGCCCAGCACCACATGACCGCCCCACCAGCGCTCGAAGTTGAGATAACGTTCGGCCTCGGTATCGACGTTGGCGTAGAGACGGTACTGCTTGTCCCACCAGGTATTGGCCGGATTGAGACGTTCGAAGTTCTGCACCAGCAGGGCGCCGTCGAACAGGCCATCTCCCAGGTCACTGGCCAGGGTGGACATCCAACTGCCGCCGGTCATGCCACCGGTGTAGCGCATCGGCGCCTTGCCCCGCTCACCGGCCCAATAGGAGAGCGGCGCGCCGGCGATGAGGATGGGGCCGAAGACGTCCGGCTCGAGCGAGGCCGCCATCATGATCTGCCAGCCTGCCTGACAGTTGCCCACCACCATCGGCTTCTCGCAGGAGTCGGGATGGTGTTCGATCACGCAGCGCAGAAAGGCGATCTCCGCCTCGACCACGTCTTCCACGGTCTGTCCGGGCTCCGGGTAAGGCAGAAAGCCGATGAAATAGCAGGGATGACCGGCACGCAGGGCGACACCGATCTCGCTGTCGGGCTTGAAGCCGCCGATGCCGGGCCCGTGTCCGGCACGCGGGTCCACCACCACGAAGGGGCGGGACTTGGGATCGACCTCGATCCCGGCCGGCGGCAGGATCCGCATCAGCTCGTAATTCACCGGTCGCGGCAGGGTGCGACCGTCCATCATCACCTCGGCATCGAAGCCGAGTACGTTGGGTTTGGTCTTCTCGATGTGTTCGAGATACTGGTTGCCACGCTCGCGCATCACGTCCATGTACAGCACACTGCGCTCGACGGCATCACGCCAGTAGTCGAAAACGGCACGGCCAAAACCGAATGGGTCGAGCAAGCTGAACGCCTCTGCGGGCGGTGTCGGCATCAGTGAGTTCATGTTCGGCTCCAGTTATCCCGGCGCGCGTCAGGGGCGTCGGGAGGAGAAAATTTGCTGCACTGCAACAAGCATAGTACTCCCTGCGCCGGTTGGACGCAGCCGTTTTGTCGATTTTTTGTGACCGCCGCGTGGCTGCCTCAGCCCAGGTCGCCATCCAGGTCGCCATTGCCGGGCACGATTTCGCCATGCCATTCGGCCAGCGCCCGGCGCTCACGGCGCCTGGCCTCGGCCGCATCGCGCCCCCACACCAGCAGACGCACCCAGGTATCGTCCGCGACCGCTGCCGGGCGATCGAGCCTGACCCCCGGCCCACCGCAAAGAAGCCCCTTGCCCAGCGGAAGCAGGCGCAAGCTGGCATGCCCCGGCCGCCCCGGACCGTGTCCCATGTGGCCGACCCTGGGTCGCCGCAGCCGCTCACCTCGCACCAGACGAATCTGTTCGACGGCCAGGTCGAGCCCGCTCAACACCTCGGCCAGACCTTCATGGCCCGTCAGGCCGGGGCGCATGTCGACGAAGCCCAGACGGTTGCTGGTCAGGGTGAAGCTCAGCGTTGCCAGGCCAACCAGGCCCAGGGCGCGGGCGCCCTGCACGGCCAGCTGTCCCAGATAGGCGCGCTGCTCCGGCGTCAGCCGTTCGCTCGGTGCCACGGCGAAATCGTCGGCCATCCGCTCGTGCTCGACCAAGGCCAGCGCCTGGCCCCGATTGTCGGCCAGCACCGGCAGATGCACGCACGGCGCAGAGGGCACCGGCTCGGCCAGCGGCAGGCCTGCATCCCGCATCAGATGTCGGGCGGCATCGCCGTCGCACATGGTGTCGAGCAGGACCGTGCCTGACCCGACGAACGCCAACCCCGCGCTGGCACAGGCCCGTGCCAGGCGGCGCTGCTGCGCGGCCGTCGCCTCGCCCGGGTGCAGTGCGTCGCAGCCCAGCTCACGCGCGCGTGCGATCAGCGCATCGTCGTCCAGACAGCCGCCAGCCCACCAGGCCAGCCCGAGTTCGCTGCAGGCCTGGCCTGCACGCAAGGCACCAAGCCCGCTGCCGGCCACCAGCAGGCGCTGCCAGCGCAATGGGTCGAATCGAAGGCTTTGCATGGATTCCCACTCTATGACTCTGTGACGAGGCCGTCGGCATGACCCGCTTCACCGGCAGTGTTAGCATGACAAGGGTTCTTCACCGGGCCTCCCCGTGCCCTTCCAGCGGATCGATCGATGACAACCCCAAGGCTGCTGAACCGCCTGACCTTTCGCCAGTTGCAAGTCTTCCAGGCCGTGCATCGTCAGCAATCCTACTCACGTGCCGCCGAGCAGTTGGGCCTAACCCAGCCGGCGGTCAGCGCGCAGATCCGTCAGCTCGAGCAAGCCCTCGGCCAGCCCCTGTTCAAGTACACCGGCAAGACCCTGCACGTGCTGCCGGCGGCCGATGCCCTGGCCGCCTCGACCCAGGCCATCTTCGGCCAGGTCTCGCGGCTGCAGATGACGCTGTCCGACCTGGACGGCACGATTTCCGGGGAGCTCAATCTGGCGGCCGTCTCTACGGCACAGTATGTGGTACCGCACCTGATCGCCCGCTTTCGCGCACATTACCCCAACGTGCAGGTCCGCCTGCGGGTATGCAACCGCAGCCAGGCCCTGGAAAGGCTGGCCGCACGCAGCGACGACCTGGTGATCATGGCCATGGTGCCCGAAGAGGACGACAATCTGGTGTTCATGCCGTTTCTGGAGAACGAGCTGATCCCCATCGTCTGGCCCGGCCATCCGCTGCTCGAGGCGCCCTCGCCCACCCTCGAGGATCTGGCCCGCCATTATCTGTTGATGCGCGAGTCGGGCTCCGGCGTACGCTCCGCCTTCGAGCAGCTCGCCGCCGAGCAGGACGTGACCCTGCAGCATACCATGGAGCTGGGCACCAACGAGGCGATCAAGCAGGGGGTGATGGCTCACCTGGGCGTCACCGTACTGCCGCGGCTGGCGGTTCGTCTCGAGATCGGCGCCGGGCTGCTGGCGGAGCTGCCGCTGCCGGGATTCCCGCTGCGCCGCTCCTGGTGCACGGTCTATCCCCGGGACCGCTTCCCCACGCCGGTCACCGAACTGTTCCTGCGTTTCGTGCGCGAGCGTCTGGGCGAAATCGAAGCCCACTTCAAAGCGCCACCCCGGCCGATCCCCGACCATGGCGTCGTCTGTTTGCCGCTAACGTCAGGTTGAAGGCCACGCCCCTGCGTCGCCCTGCTCCGCTGTGCCAGTCAGGCGCGATATGGTAGATTACGGGCCTGCGACCAACGTATCAATTGCCGTGCCTTTGGCCAGGTCCGCCCGCGATGATGGCGTACCGATCGACTCTGGCATGGCCGTGGCAGCCGCCTAGTGGAGAGGCTCACACCTATGAGCGACAACACCTCGAAACGCGTGCCTAGCGGCGCGAAGTTCCGCACCGAGCACGGCTTCGCCGCCATCAAGGACGGTATCAAGCTGCAGCGCAGCCAGACCGACGAACAACCGGAACCGGGACGCAAGCCGAAGTGGCTGCGCGCCCAGATGCCCGGCGGCGGGCGTTTCGAGGCAGTGAAGCGCAACGTCAAGGAGCATCGCCTGAGCACCGTGTGCGCCGAGTCTCACTGCCCCAACATGGGCGAGTGCTGGAGCAACGGTACGGCCACCATCATGCTGATGGGGTCGGTGTGTACCCGCGCCTGCCGCTTCTGTGCCGTGGATACCGGCAACCCGCGCGGCTGGCTGGACAGCGAGGAGCCGGCCAACACCGCCAAATCGGTGGAGCTGATGGGCCTGCGCTACGTGGTGCTCACCTCGGTGGACCGTGACGACCTGGCCGATGGCGGCGCCTCTCACTATGCCGCCTGCATCCGGGCGATCAAGGCCAACACGCCGGCGGTGGTGGTCGAGGCGCTCACCCCCGACTTCGACGGCGACCCGGCTGCCATCGAGCAGGTGGTCGACTCCGGCCTGGAAGTGTTCGCCCAGAACGTCGAGACGGTGGAGCGTCTCACCCACTACGTACGCGACCCGCGCGCCGGCTACCGCAAGACCCTCGACGTGCTGGCCCATGCCAAGCGCTACCGCCCCGACGTGCTGACCAAGACCAGTCTGATGCTGGGGCTCGGCGAAACCGACGAAGAGATTCTCCAGACCTTCGACGACCTGCGCGCCATCGACGTCGACATCGTCACCCTGGGGCAGTACCTGCGCCCGACGCGCAACCACCTGCCGGTGGAGCGCTGGGTCACGCCGGACGAGTTCGAGCGCTATCGCCGCCTGGGTCTGGAAAAGGGCTTCATGGAAGTGGCCTCCGGCCCGCTGGTACGCTCCAGCTACCGCGCCGACCGGGTGTTCGAGAAGAACAATCTGGGCCTGGCCGCCCCCGCCGAGGTACCGGGCCAGGAGCCCGACCCCAACCGCATTCAGGCGATCAACGTCGGCTGACGGCGCCCTCTGCCCAAGTCGACGACGGGAAAGAGGGTGGTAATACGAATTCGCAGGCGGCCTAGATGGCCGTCTGTGCCTCCTGGAGCTGCAGCTCGCGCCCCAGCTCACGCGCCAGGCTCCGCGCCAGGCTCATGCCCACCTGCTCCACAGAAAGCGGCTGGGTCACCAGATCGGCCAGGCGCGTCATGGCCATGCCGGCATAGCCGCAGGGATTGATGCGTGCAAAGGGACTCAGGTCGGCATCGACATTGAGCGCAACGCCGTGATAGCTGGCGCCGCGCCGGATACGCAAGCCCAGCGAGGCGATCTTGGCCTCGCCGACATAGACACCGGGGGCATCGGGGCGTGCCCGCGCCTCGATGCCCTGCTCCGCTAATACGGCAATGACGGCATTCTCCAGCGCCGAGACGAGATCCCTCACGCCAAGCCGACAGCGCTTGACGTCGATGAGGGGATAGAGCACCACCTGCCCCGGCCCATGGTAGGTCACCTGCCCGCCGCGATCCGTCTGCACCACCGGGATGTCGCCCGGCATCAGCAGGTGCTCGGGCTTGCCGGCCTGGCCCTGGGTGAAGACCGGCTCGTGCTCCACCAGCCAGAGCTGGTCCGCCGTCCCCTCGTCGCGGGTGTCGGTGAGTTCGCGCATGGCCTGCCATACCGGGAGGTAAGGGCGTCGGCCCAGGCGCCGAAGTTCTATGGGGGCTGCCATAGCGACGCTTGGCGGCATCTATACCACCATGTGCACGCGGCCGGTGGCCTTGAGGTCGGCGAACAGCGCCTTGAGCTGCTCCTCACCGGTAGCCCGCAGGGTCAACCTGACCGAAAGGTAACGGGCGGTACGGCTCTCGACGACTTCGATGCTTTCGGCATCGAAGCTGGCATCGTGGCGCAGCACCACCTGGCAGACGGTGGCGGTGAAGTCCTCGCCGGCATCGCCCACCACCTTGATGGGATAGTCGCAGGGAAAGGTGATGCTCGGCGCCGTTTGGTTTGCCGCCGGGGCTTGGCGCAGATCGCGCAGTTTGTCGTCTGACATGGCTCTCTCGGGGTCGTGGCTCTCTATCGATTTCCGACCAGATCTATTTCCACGTATTTTACTCAGCTTTTACTCGGCTTTCACTCCACACCCAAGCCATCGGCACCCAAGCTGCCGCTGCCCAAGGCATGACAAGGAGTCCCATGCAGGCGGCGCTCAAAGGCGCCGCCTGTCTCGAATGGCCTGGGAAGGGCTTAGAACCAGCCGCCCAGCAGATTGCTGAAGAAGCGCCTCACTTGGTCGAACAGGCGCTTGAACAGCCCGCCCTCCTCGATCGTCTCGAGGGCTACCAGAGGGTGTTCGCCCACGACCTCATCACCGAGACGAACCTCCAGGGTGCCGACCCGGTCGCCCAGGTTGATGGGGGCATTGAGGTCCTGACGGATGTCCAGCCGTGCATGCAGCTCTTCGTTGCGCGCCCGCGGCAGGGTCATGGCCACGTCGCGGTCGACGCCGACGCGCAGCTCGTTCTTCTCGCCGCCCCAGATACGCGGAGAGTTGAGCACCGCACCCTGATCGTAGAGCTTGAGGGTTTCGTAGTAGCGGAAACCGTAGCTGAGCAGCTTCTGGGTCTCCTGTGCGCGAGACTCCTCCGAGCTGGTGCCCATCACCACCGAAATCAGGCGCATGCCATCACGCTTGGCCGATGCCACCAGGCCATAGCCCGCCTCGGTGGTCCAGCCGGTCTTGAGGCCGTCGACGGTGGGGTCGCGCCACAGCAGCCGGTTACGGTTGGGCTGGCGAATGTCGTTGTAAGTGAAGTATTTCTCGGCGTAGACCGCGTAATGCTCCGGGTAGTCGTTGATGATGTACTGCGAGAGCAGCGCCATGTCGCGAGCCGATGAGTACTGCTCGGGATGCGGCAACCCGGTGGAGTTGGCAAAGCTGGTGTTGTGCAACCCCAGGCGCGTGGCGTGCTGATTCATCAGGTCGGCAAAGGGCGCTTCACCGCCGGCCAGGTGTTCGGCTACGGCCACGCTGGCATCGTTGCCCGACGAGATGATGATGCCGTAGAGCAGATCGCGGATGGAAACCTCGGTGTTGACCTCGATGAACATCTTGGAGCCGCCCGTGCGCCAGGCGTTCTCGCTGACCCGCACCTTGTCGTCCAGACTGATGTTGCCACGGTCGAGCTCACGCTCCACCAGATAGGCGGTCATCAGCTTGGTCAGGCTGGCCGGCGGCAGGCGCTCGTCGGCGTTGTGCTCGACCAGCACCCTGCCGCTGTCTGCATCCATCAGGATCCACGACTTGGCGGCGATCTGCGGCGGGGCCGGGATCATGGTCTGTGGGGTCGGCGTCGGAGTCGCCTGGGCCAGAGCCTTGGAGACGAACAGCAACAGACCGAGCAGCATCAGTGGCAGCAGCCGCCGGTAGATGGGGTTGGACAGCACTCGCATGGGCATGAATCTCATCACTACGTCGAGAAGGGTCAAGGGAACGGCGCGACTCAGTCGGCACCGTTGACAATAAAGGCTTGTTCGAAGCCGGCACGCCTCAGCTCATCGCGCACAGGCTCGACCTGTCCGGCGTGGGCCAGGGGACCGACCTGGACACGATACATGCCGGTAGCATCCGCCACCCGCACGGGGTGAGACAGCTCGCTTTCGAGGCGCGCCTTGAGCGCCCGGGCATTGTCGGCGGACCCCAGTGCAGCGATCTGCAGATAGATCGGCATGCCGCCGTTGCCGGTCTCGCCAGGCGCCGCGCCGGCGCTTGCCGCCGGGGCACTGGCCTGTTGAGGTGCCGAACTGGCCTGCTGAGGTGCCGAACTGGCCTGCTGCGGCGCCGGGTTGCTGCGTGGAGCCGCCTGAGCCGCCGTTTGGACAGCGCCAGAGGACGTTCGGTTCGCGCCGCTGCCACCATTGCCGCCATTTTCGGCCAGCCATACCTCCGCATCGATCGCTTCGACCTTGACCCGCCCGGTACCGCGCTCGAGGATGTCGAGCCGTGCCGCTGCCGCGTAGGAGAGATCGATCTCGCGATCGTTGTGGAAGGGACCTCGGTCGTTGACCCGAACGATGACCGAGCGACCGTTCTCGAGGCTGGTGACGCGCGCGTAGGTAGGTAGCGGCAGGGAACGATGCGCCGCGGTCATTTCGTACATGTCGTAGATTTCGCCATTGGACGTGGCGTAACCATGGAATTTCTCACCGTACCAGGAAGCCGTACCCTGGCGGGCGTAACCTCGCGCATCGGGTAGCACGTGATAGGTCTTGCCCCACACCTCGTAGACGGGACGATTGCCGCCGCGAGAGAGTGGCTCCACCCGTGGCACGGCATCGGGAATCTGGCTGACGTCCGGGGGATTCTCCGGATAGGCATCGCTGTTCATGGCATAGCGACCGCCGCTGCTGGAAGGTGCCGGTGCGGGCTGTCTATCGGCACTGTCGCGTTGAGGCGAGGTCGTCGGCCCGCTACTCGCACAGCCCGCCAACAGGGCGGTTACGGCGAGCACGATCGGCAGCGCTTTCATGGCGATTCCCCTGGTTCGACGGATCCATTCTGCGGCAGAGGGCCGAGTTCGCGCATGGCAGCGATCTCCTCGGCCAGCTCGGTCACGGCCATGGCGTAGAGATGGCTGTGATTGTAGCGGGTGATGACGTAGAAATTCTCATGACCAAGCCGATAGCGCCAGGTCGACTCGTCCACTTCCAGCGCCAGCGGAATCACCCGCTGCTCTGCGTCGAACTCGTCCTCGGGGGCGATCCCCGCCTGCTCCAGCTCGCTCAACTCGGCGTAGGGCCGCTGAGTGCGGTTGAAATCGATGTCGGAAGGCGGCCCATCGGACGGCCCTTGGGCTTCGGCGTATATCGGCTCGCCGGGACGCCAGCCGTGTTCGGCAAAGTAGTTGCCCACGCTGCCGATGGCATCGACGGGGTTGGTCCACAGGTTGCGCTGCCCATCGCCGTCGAAATCGACCGCGTAGGCGCGGTAGCTGGTCGGGATGAACTGCGGATAACCCATGGCGCCGGCATAGGAGCCCTTCAGGCTACCGGGGTCCACCTCCTGCTCATGGGTGATCTCGAGGAAGGCAGCCAGCTCGCCGCGAAAGAAATTGCCGCGCACCGGGTGATGGAAGGCCAGCGTCGAGAGCGAGTCGATGACGCGGTGACGCCCGGTGAAACGGCCATAGCTGGTCTCGACACCGATGATGGCCGCGATCACCTCCGGCGGTACGCCGTATTCGGCGTAGGCGCGCTCGAAGGCGTCCTCGTGGGCGTGGATGAAGTCCACGCCACGCGCGATGCGCTCCGGCTGCAGGAAGATCTCGCGATACTCGTCCCAGCGCAGCCGGCGTTCCGCCGCCCCCTCCATGGCATCGAGTACGCCCTGCTGAAAGACGGCCTGTTGCAGCGCCGTCTCGAGCCAGTCGCGTTCGATGCCGCGCTCGGCCAATTCATCCACTAACTGCCTTGCCCCCTCGTGCTGGGCAGGGGTGAAATCCGCCGCCTGGACAGCCGGCACCATCAAACCCAGAACCATTGCCGCTGCAGCGGCAATGCGAGGTCCTTTCCACCCTTTCCACTTCCACTCAGGCGTCATGCTTTTGCCACTCCCTGACCGCGCTCGAACCCGTGCCGCCGCCACCTAACGCGGCAACAGACGACGGTGTCCGTGAATCGACATGAGAATACCGAATCCCGCCAACAAGGTCACGCTGGAGGTACCGCCGTAGCTCACCAGCGGCAGCGGAACGCCGACCACCGGAAGAATGCCGCTGACCATGCCGACGTTGACGAAGACGTAGATGAAGAAGGTCAGGATGATACTGCCCCCCAGCAGCCGACCGAAGGTATCGTGCGAGGCCATGGCCAGCCACAGCCCGCGCAGGACGATCAGCAGATAGAGAAACAGGATCAGCAGCATGCCGACCAGGCCGAACTCCTCGCCGAGCACCGCCACGATGAAGTCGGTATGGCGCTCGGGCAGGAATTCGAGCTGCGACTGGGTACCCCCGAGCCAGCCTTTTCCCCACAGGCCACCGCTGCCGATGGCGGTGGTCGACTGAATGATGTTCCAACCGGCACCCAGCGGGTCGCTTTCCGGGTTGAGGAAGGTCAGCACCCGCTGACGCTGGTAGTTGTGAAGATTCATCCACAGCAGGGGCAGCGCCGCCGCCGCGGCAACGGAAAGAAAGAGGATGAAGCGCCAGGAGAGCCCGGCCAGCAGCACCACGAACACACCGGCACAGGCCACCAGCAGCGAGGTTCCCAGGTCCGGCTGCTTGGCGATCAGTACCACGGGCAGGCCCAGCAGCACGGCACACACCAGCAGATCCTTCCAGCGCGGTGGCAGTTCACGCCGGCTCAGCCAGGCCGCCAGCATCAGCGGCATCACCAGTTTCATCAGTTCCGAGGGCTGGAAGCGTATCACGCCGGGAATCACCAGCCAGCGCCGTGCTCCCATACCGACGTCCCCCACCAGCTCGACGGCAACCAGCATCAGCAGTCCGACAGCATAGAGCAGCAGCGCCCAGCGCATCAGGGTGGCCGGCGGCAGCTGAGCCAGCGCCAGCATGATCACGAACGCCACCACGAAACGCGATGCCTGGGCCATCACCACTTCGATGCGCTGGCCGCTGGCGCTGTAGAGCACGCCCAGCCCGACCGTCAGCAGAATCACCAGCAACAGCAGCAGCCAGGGATCGAGATGCGTGCGCTCCCAGATGCTCTTGCGCCGCGAAATGCCGCTTTCCGGCGCTCGCACCGGCCGGGCGCGCAGCCCATTCATCAAGCCGAACATCGCTCAGTTCCCCGCCACGGTGCTGTCATCGTTTTCCATCGCCTCGCGGATCTCCTCTGCATCGGGCGCCTCTTCCTCCTCCAGCAGCCAGGCATCGGTCATCGCCCGCGCCAGATGGGCGGCATGGGTACTGCCGCCACCGGCGTTCTCCACGATCACCGAAACGGCGATCTGTGGATCCTCCAAGGGGGCAAAGGCCATGAACAGGGCGTGATCGCGCAGCCGCTCGGCCAGCTCCTCGGCGTTGTAGCGCTGATCCTGGCCCAGCGAGAACACCTGCGCGGTGCCCGACTTGCCGGCCATGCGGTACTTCAGGCCCACGCCGGTTCGCCGCGCCGTACCTTCACTGCCGGTCAGCACTTTCTCCATGCCGGAGAAGACACGGTCCCACCAGACGTCGTTCTGAACGACGATGTCGTCGGGGGTCTCGGGCAGCTCGACGGGCACCGGCTCGTCGCCGATCCGGCTCGCCAGGCGCGGCTTGACCCATTGACCGCGGTTGGCAAGCACCGCCGTGGCGGTTGCCAGCTGCAGCGGCGTGACCTGCCAGTAGCCCTGGCCAATGCCCACCGACAGCGTCTCGCCGGGAAACCAGGGCTGATTGAAACGCGCCCGTTTCCACTCCCGCGACGGCATCAGCGCCCCGCTCTCGCCGAACACATCGTGACCGACGCGCTGGCCGAAGCCGAAGGCGCTCATTTGCGTATGCAGGCGGTCGATGCCCATCTCATGGGCAAGCCAGTAGTAATAGGTGTTGTTGGAGACGGCGATGGAGCGCTCCATGTCCACTCGCCCATGCCCCCAGCGCAGCCAGTTGCGATAGCGCCGGCTGTCGTTGGGTAGCTGATAGAAACCGGGGTCGTTGATGGTCCTGTCAGGGGTGATGATGCCTTCCACCAGACCGGCCAGGGCCAGGAACGGCTTGATCGTGGAGCCAGGCGGATACTGGCCGCGAATGGCCCGGTTGAACAGCGGCAGATCGATGTCCTCCTGCAACGCCCGGTAGGAGGCGAAATCGATGCCGGTGACGAACTGGTTGCTGTCGAAACCGGGCGCCGACACCATGGCCAGTATCTCCCCGGTAGCGGGAACGATGGCCACGATGGAACCGCGCCGGCCATCGAGCAGCTCATAAGCGAGGCTCTGCAGGTCGCGGTCGAGGGTCAGGGTCAGATTCTGGCCCGGCACGGGATCGGTACGACCAAGTTCACGCAACACGCGGCCACGCGCATTGGTCTCCACCTGGCGCAGTCCGGCCTGTCCGTGCAGCACGTCTTCGTAGAAGCGCTCCACGCCGGTCTTGCCGATGAAGTAAGTGCCCGCATAGCGCCCCGGGTCGAGCGTCTTGACCTCTTCGGCATTGATACGACCGACGTAACCGATCGCATGGGCCATGATGTTCGCGTCGGGATAGAAGCGCAGCAGTTGGGCCTCCACCTCGACCCCGGGCAAGCGATGCCGATTCACTGCCAACCGGGCGATCTGAACCTCGTCGAGATCGCTCATCAGCAGCGCGGGCTGGAACGGTCGTTGCGGCTGGCGGGCACGAATGCGGAACCCCTCTGCCTCTTCCGGCGTCAGCTCCAGCAGCTCCTCGAGCCGGTCCAGCGTGGCATCGAGGTTTTCCGCCCTCTCACGTATCAAAGTCAGGTTGTAGGTCGGGCGGTTTTCGGCCAGCAGCATGCCGTTGCGGTCGAAGATCAAGCCGCGGGTAGGCGGCAGCGGCTCCACCCGTACGCGGTTCTTCTCGGAACGGGTGGTGTAGACCTCGTGCTGAACCACCTGCAGATAGACCAGCCGCCCGGACAGCAGACCGGTCAGAAGCAGGATCACCAGTACGGCAAGCAGCGCGCGTACGCGAAAGATGCGCAGCTCCTGCTCGGGATTCTTGAGGGTGTCACGGCGGTCGCGCATGCCGACAATAGATCTCACTCAGTTTCGGTAAGGCGCCGTTCAGCGGTGGTAGGGATGCCCCACCAGCAGGGTCCAGGCGCGATAGAGCTGTTCGGCCAGAATCACCCTGACCAGTGGATGCGGCAGCGTCAGCGGCGACAGCGACCAGCGGCGGTCGGCAGCCGCAGAGAGTTCCGGGGCCAGACCGTCCGGCCCACCCACCAGCAGCACCACCTCTCGCCCTTCGCGCCGCCAGCTCTCGGCCTCCTGGGCCAGACGCTCGGTACTCCAGGCACGCCCGCCGACTTCGAGCGCCACGACGAATTCATCGCCCTGCAGCCGCTCGCGTATGCGCTTGGCTTCCAACGCCACGGCCCTGGCCGTATCGGCATTCTTGCCACGCTGACCGGGAGCGATCTCTTCGATCTCCAGAGCGAAGTCGCGCGGCAAACGCTTGCGGTACTCCTCCACCCCTTCGTTGACCCAGCCAGGCATGCGGGTGCCGACCGCCAGCAGGCGGATTCTCATGCGCCGCCCTGCTCCCGGTGCTCACCATCGCTCGGCAGGTCGGCCCATAGCCGCTCCAGGTCATAGAGCTGGCGCGTCTCGGGCAGCATGACATGCACGACGAGATCGCCAAGGTCGACCAGCACCCAGTCGGAGCCGGCCTGCCCCTCCACCCCCAGGGGCTGAATGCCACTTGCCTTGGCCCGCTCGACCACATGGCCGGCCAGCGCCGTCACATGACGGGTGGAGGTACCGCTGGCTACTACCATCAGGTCGGTGACACTGGTGAGGCGGGAGACATCGAGCAGGGCGACGTCCTTGGCCTTGAGATCCTCCAGTGCATCTACTACCAGTGTCTTGAGCGATTCGTTATGCATAGCCCCTCATCAACGGGAAGTCTTGGACGCCGCCATTGTAGCGTCTTGGGCAGCTGCTGGCAGCGTTCAAGAGTGACGATACAGCGAGGCGGCCTCGATTCTTCTCTCCACCGCCTCCGGCAGCAGGTACCGCACGCTGCGCCCCTGCGCCAGACGCTGGCGTATCGCCGTTGCCGAAAGCGCCATGCGCGTGGGCAATGCCAGGCGCAGCAAACCACCCGCCGCACGCCGCATGAGAAGTTCGGGTCTATCGACCTCACGTCCGGCGATCAGTTCGGCCAGCGTGGGAGAAAGCGGTGCTTCATGGTCGGGGCGATCGATGACCACCAGGTGAGCCAGCTCGAACAGCCGCTGTGGCTCGTGCCAGTCGGCCAGGCGCAGAAAGGCATCATGGCCCAAAGCCATGATCAGGCGCGCCTCGCGACCGTACTCGTCGCGCAGGCTGGCCAGGGTATCGACGGTGTACGACGGGCCATCGCGCTCGAGCTCACGCCCATCGGCCACCAGCCCCGGGGTATCGCCTATCCCCAGTTTCAGCAGGCCCAAGCGCTCCTGCGGCGACACCTGCGGCCTGTCGCGCAACGGAGGCAGGCACGCCGGCACCATGTGCACCCGGTCGAGCGCCAGTGCCTCGTGCAGTTCCACGGCGCTGCGCAGGTGGCCCAGATGAACGGGATCGAAAGTGCCGCCGAACATGGCCACGCGCGGCGGCTCGAGAGACTTCACGGCCTGCTGCGAAGGCAAGGCGCCGCTCTGCGCCGTCACTGCCGTACCTGACCGTCGCCCAGCACCACGTACTTGCGCGTGGTCAGACCCTCGAGCCCGACCGGGCCGCGCGCATGGAGCTTGTCGGTGGAGATGCCGATCTCCGCGCCCAGGCCATACTCGAAGCCATCTGCAAAGCGGGTCGAGGCATTGACCATCACCGAGCTCGAATCGACCTCGGCCATGAAGCGGCGCGCCAGCCCGTAGTCTTCCGTCACGATGGCGTCGGTGTGGTGCGATCCATAGCGCTCGATGTGCTCGATGGCAGCCTCCATGCCATCGACCACCCGCACCGCCAGCACCGGGGCCAGATATTCGGCGTACCAGTCTTCTTCGCTTGCGGCAGCGATGTCATCGAGAATGGCCCGACTGCGCTCACAGCCACGCAGCTCGACCCCGTGCGCGGCATAGGCTTGCGCCAGGCGCGGCAGCAGCGCCTCGGCAACCGGCGCATCGACGAGCAGAGTCTCCATGGTGTTGCAGGTGCCGTAGCGATGCGTCTTGGCATTGACGGCGATCGCCAGCGCCTTTTCGGGATCCGCCGTGGCATCGATATAGACGTGGCATACGCCGTCCAGGTGCTTGATCACCGGCACCCGCGCCTCGCGCGAAATACGTTCGATGAGCGACTTGCCGCCCCGGGGAATGATCACGTCCACGTATTCGGGCATGGCGATCAGCTGCCCCACCGCTGCACGGTCGGTGGTGGCTACCACCTGCACCGCCGTCTCCGGCAGTCCGGCATCGCGCAGCCCGTCACGAATGCAGGCGGCGATGGCGGCGTTGGAGTCGCGCGCCTCGGAGCCGCCGCGCAGGATGCTGGCGTTGCCCGATTTCAGGCATAGGCTGGCGGCTTCCATGGTCACGTTGGGCCGCGACTCGTAGATGATGCCGATCACCCCGAGCGGCACCCGCATCTGGCCCACCTGGATACCGCTGGGCCGGTAGCGCAGCCCCTCGATCTCGCCTACGGGGTCGGGCAGTGCCGCCACTTGTTCGAGGCCTTCGATCATGGCATCGATACGCGCATCGTTGAGCGCCAGACGATCCAGCAGGGCCGCCTCGAGGCCGCTCGCGCGGCCGCGGGCCAGATCGGCAGCGTTGGCCTCGAGTATCTCACTGCGGCGACGCTGCAGATGCTCGGCCATGGCCAGCAGGGCCCGGTTCTTGTCGCCGGTCACGGCGCGACGCATCTGAGTGGCGGCAACGCGTGCCGCCTGGCCGAGGCCAGCCATGTAGGCAACGACATCGTCGATCTGGTTGACGCTGGTTTCGGTTTGAGAGGCGTGAGCGGTCATGCGGAACGAAGTTCTCCTGGCAGAGCGCCACACGGCGCTGCGAACGTTATACTGGCGCGATACCAAGTTGAACCCCATAGTAAGGCACCATGCAGAGCAAGTACAAAGTCGGGCTGATGCGCCTGAACCTGTGGGCCGCGGCGCTGCTACTGATCCTGCTGGCTTACCTCGCCGAACCGCTCTCCAGCGCTCTGCTGCTGGTATTGGCCAGCGTCTGGCTGATGGTGACGGCCAGCCTGCTCGAACTCAGCTACCGGCGCCCCCCCACCGTCCCCTGGCAGCTACTGCCCAGCCTGCTGCTGGCCGGCCTGCTGCTCGTGGAACCGGAGCGCCATGCCCTGTGGCTATGGGTGTGGCCTGCTTTGCTGATGCTACCCCAGCCCGGCTGGGTCCTGGCGCTGAGCTGCGGCCTGGCCGGGCTCACCTGGTGGCGCCTGGCAGACCTGCTGGGCATCGAGCAGACGCTGTTCTCCGGCCTGGTGCTGCTGCCGCTGATGCTGCTTGGACTGGCCCGCAACCGCTACTTGCTACCGTCACGCGCCGGTGCACGTCAGCGCATGCGTCTGGTGCCGGGCCTGCCGCTCTGGAGCAGTCAGCAGCTCTCCGCCGACCTGCGCCGTGAGCGCGCCCGCTGCCGCCGGGAAGGCGTGCACGGAGAGCTGATGCTGCTGCGCATGCCACGCGGCAAGTTCTGGCCCATGGCCCAGGAACTGTGTCGCCTGACCCACGATTTCGAGAACTGCTATCGACTCGACCATCGCACCTTGGCGACGCTGCTGCTCAGTCGCAATGACGGCCAGGCCAAGGCCCGCCGTCAGGCGTTGCTCAAGGGGCTGCGTCCCAATGCCGAGGTACGCTTCGTAGCGCTGGACCAGGTTTCGACCCTCGACGACCTGACGCGACACTTCGCGCATCACCAGCCCCAGCCCCAGCCCCCTACGGAGCGTCCGAATGGATGACGATAGCCGCAACGTCGCGGGACGACTCATCGTGGCGTATGCCTTCTCCACGCTCTTGCTGGGGTGTTATGCCGCCTGGCGCTATCTGATGGGCGACTATAGCCGCATCCTGCTGCCGGCAGCCCTGGCGCTGGTCATGCTGGTCGCCTGCCTGCTGCACGTGGCCCGCCCCAACCAGGCACGTCTGCCGGCCTATCTGGCGCTGCTCGTCGGCTATTCGATGCTGGCCCTGGAGCTGCCCTGGCTGGAAGAGGCGGGCATCATGTGGATCGGCCTTGCGCCGCTGCTCACGGTCCTGCTGCTGCCGCTGGCTTCCGCCATGCTGCTGAACCTGTTCCTGGCCCCCGTCTGGCTGTTCTTGAGCGATACCGCGCTGGATCTGCATTTCGCTCTCGGCTATGTGGCCATGACCCTGGTCGTCGCCCTGGTACCTTGGGAGCAACGCCGCCAGCAAGCCCTGCTGGAAGCCACCAACCCTCGCGACCGCCATTGCAATGCCCTGGCATGCGAGGCCATGCATGAACTGCTCGGCAGTGAGTATCAGCGCACACAGTTCCTCGGACAGCCCCTGGCCGTCCTGGTACTGCACTTGCCCCAGTTGGAAATGGCCGGCGAACAGTTCGGCAGCCGGGCACGTCAGGCCCTGCTCGACGCGCTGTGCCTAGCCGTACATCGCTGCTCGCGGCGCCACGACTTCCTGGGCCGGCAAGGCACCGCCACCTTCTGGCTGGTGCTGCCCGATACCAGCCAGAGCGGCGCACAGATGGTACAGCAGCGCATCGAACAGGCGCTCGAGTCGACGGTGCTGGTGGATACCGGTACCTTGCGAGCACCCATCGCACACTGCCAGCGGCTGCCCGGCGAGAGCTGGCCGCGTTTCGAACAGCGCCTGCTGGAGCTGACACGCAAGCTCAGCGAGACTTGAATTGAAGGCGCTCTGCGCCATGACATACCCACAAGGAGTGTTGTTTGAGCCTGACAGAGACCCTGCAACAGCTTGCCCCCTCCCCCGAAATGCTGCTGTTCATCGTGGGCGCCATCACCCTGCTCGAGTCTCTTGCCCTGGTCGGCTTGCTGTTGCCCGGCGTGGTGTTGATCACCGCAGCGGCATCCCTGGCCGGCCACCAGGACATGGCCTTGGCCTCTCTGTTGCTGGCCGCCTTCATCGGCGCCGTCCTCGGCGACGGCATCAGCTTCGCCCTGGGCTACAGCCAACGCGAGCGAGTCACCCGACTGTGGCCGCTGTCGCGTCATCCCGAGTGGCTGGCACGCGGCGCTCGCTTCTTCCAGCGCTACGGCAGCCTGTCGGTCTTCTTCGGTCGCTTCGTGGGCCCGGTGCGCCCGGTGATTCCGCTGATCGCCGGCATGCTGCACATGTCGCCGCGGGCCTTTCTCTGGGCCAACCTTGCCTCGGCGGCGCTGTGGGCACCGGCCTACGTGCTGCCCGGTTACCTGCTGGGGCAGACCTGGCAGCAGTTGCTCACGCTTCCGGCAGGGCTGGAAGCGCTACTGATCGTTCTGGCGATCATCATCGTGGTGCTGACGGTGGCCTTCTCGTGGCTGCGTCATCAGGTCAGCCGCTCCGGTCGCGTCTACCGCCTGCTGGCCCATGGCGCCCGGCGCCGTCCCTTGCTGCGCCGGGCATGGCTCAAGCGCAGCTGGCGCCGCGGCGAGGTGCCACTGGCCAGCTGGCTGCTGCTGGTATTCTCGCTGGGCGGGCTGTCCGGGCTGACCATCGCCGTCATCCGCCAGCGCGGCCCCTTTGCCGTCGACCTGCAGGTGCATGCCTTCTTCGATACCCTGATAGTGCCGATGCTGCCCGAGGCCGGCCAACTGCTGGCGCGTATCGGTGACATGTACGGCATCCTGGCGCTGGTACTGCCCTGGGGCGTCTGGCTGCTGCTGCGTCGCCATTTTTCCGCTTTCGCCCACATCGGCGCCGGGCTCGGCGCCATTGCCCTGTTCAATACCCTGGGCAAGGCGCTGATCGGTCGGCCACGCCCGGACACGCCGGACTACCTCACCGGCTCGCTGGCCTATCCCAGCGCGCATGCCTCATCCGCCGTGGTGCTGTACGGTCTGGCCGCCGCCTTCATCGCCCAGGAGCTGCCTTCGCAACGCCGCTTCTGGGTCTACTGGACGGCCATCGCCCTGGCATTGCCCATGGCGCTGTCACGCCTGGTGATCGGCGTGCACTGGCTGTCGGACCTCATCGGCGGCGGTCTGCTGGGGCTGGTGGTGTGCGCCCTGGTACGACTGGCCTGGCAGCGCAAACCCCACGCCTCGCTCGCACCCTGTCCCTGGCTGGCCCTCACCGTGGCCTCGCTGATTCTCGTCGCGACCCGGGTCGTCTTGTTGCCGCCGGTATGATGCGAACTGGCTTACGCCGATGCTCAGCCCAGAGCCAGCCAGACTCCCACACCGACCATCAGCGTGCCGGCAATGCGGTTGAGCAGGCGCACGTTGCCGCTCTCGCCGAGCATCCGACGCAGCCCCTTGCCACCGGCGGCATAGAGCAGCAGGCAGAGAAATTCGATGAGCAGAATAATCGCGATCAAGACGGCCAGCTGACCGCCAAGCGACCGCGAGGCATCGAGAAACGGCGGCAACAGCGCGACGAAGAAGGCCCAGCCCTTGGGATTGGCCACGGCGGTGACGAAGCCCTGCAGCGCCAACTGGCCCCGCGAGGCTCGCGGCAGCTCGACGTTCTCCAGCGGGATTGCCATACGCCCGCGGGAGCGCCACATCATCACCCCCAGATAGCCGAGATAGACGCCCCCCACCCACTTGAACAGGGCGAACAGCTCCGGCTGGCGCAGCATCAAGGCCGCCACACCGGCCCCGGCCGCCAACGCCACCAGCCCCACGCCGACCAGCTCACCGGCCATCATCCACAGCGTGCGCTTTACCCCCTGGGTCATGCCCAGCACCATCGACAGGGTCATGCACATACCCGGTGTCAGCGAGACGAACAGAAAGGTCGGCACGAAGACCGAAAGCAATGAGAGTTTGATCATGCGGTTTGGCCTCGTCCTTGGGCAGGCAGTCTGGCAGGTCAGGATGATAAGGAAATGTCCGGCGCGCTCATTCGCCCCAGCGCGGCATGAGACGATGCTCGATGCCGAGCTGGTTGAGAATGCGCGCCACGATGAAATCGACCAGATCGTCCACCGTGGTGGGCCGGTGGTAGAAACCGGGCGCCGCGGGCAGGATCACCGCTCCCAGGCGGGTAAGGTTCAGCATGTGTTCGAGGTGAATGGCCGAGAGCGGCGTTTCCCGCGGCACCAGGATCAGCTGGCGGCGCTCCTTCAGCGCCACGTCGGCGGCGCGCTCGATCAGGTTGTTGCTGGCCCCCGTGGCCACCGCCGACAGCGTGCCGGTACTGCAGGGACAGATCACCATGGCCGAGGGCGCCCCCGAGCCGGAAGCCACCGGCGCCATCCAGTCTTCGCGCCCGAAACAGCGAATCTGTCCCTCTGCCGCCCCGCTGCGCTCGCGCAGCGCCTGGGCCAGGCGCTCAGGGCGTGCCGGCAGGCTGGTATCGGTTTCGGTCTCGATGACGAGATGTGCCGCCTTGGAGACCATCACCCACACTTCGTGGCCGGCGGCCACCAGCGCCTCGATCAGGCGCAGGCCATACTGGGCGCCCGACGCCCCGGTGAGGGCCACCGTGACGGGCGGATGAAAAACGGGTTCATTCATGCGCCACCTCCAGCGCCGCCAGCAACTTGGCGTGAATGCCGCCGAAGGCGCCGTTGGACATCACCACGATACGGTCCAGCGGCCGCGCCTCGGCCACCAGCGCCGCCACCAGGGTATCGATGTCCTGCTCCAGGCGGGCCGGTATTGGGCTGGCCTCAAGCACCGGGTCGAGCGACCAATCCAACCCCGGCGGCTGATACCAGAATGCCAGATCGGCCGCGGCCGTACTTGCCGCCAGGCGTTCACGCAACGTCCCCAGACGCATGGTGTTGGAGCGCGGTTCGATCACCGCCAGCAGGCGACCGCGGGGCGTGGCGGCGCGCAGCCCTTCGAGGGTGGCGGCGAAGGCGGTGGGATGATGGGCGAAATCGTCGATGACCTGAATGCCGGCCACCTCGCCGCGCACTTCCTGACGCCGCCGCGGGGTCTCGAAACGAGCGGCGGCGGCACAACCGCGTGCCAGGTCGACGCCGCAAGCGTGCGCCGCGGCCAGCGCGGCCAGCGCATTGCGCGCATTGTGGGTGCCGGTCAGCGCCCAATCGACCACGGCGTCCTCGTTCACCTCGCCCTGCTGGTGCACCACGCGGAAGCGCGAGGCGTCGTCCCGCTCCAGCTCCAGGCGCCAGGGGCTCGCGGCGTCGCTGCCGAAGCGCTCCACCGGGGTCCAGCTGCCCATCTCCAGCACGCGGTCGAGGGCCGGCTCGCCATCGGCCACCAGCAGCCGGCCACGCCCCGGCACGGTGCGGACGAGATAATGGAATTGACGCTCGATAGCGGCAAGGTCGGCAAAGATATCCGCATGATCGAACTCGAGATTACCCAGAATCGCGATCTCGGGCCGGTAGTGCACGAACTTGGAGCGCTTGTCGAAGAAGGCGGTGTCGTATTCGTCGGCCTCGACCACGAAGGGGGAACCCGGGGCACCCAGCCGTGCCGACACACCGAAATTGCGCGGCACACCACCGATCAGAAAACCCGGTTCGAGACCGGCGGACTCCAACAGCCAGGCGGTCAGGCTTGCCGTGGTGGTCTTGCCATGAGTACCGGCCACGGCGATGACCTGCCGTCCCGGCAGCACCTGTTCGGCCAGCCACTGAGGGCCTGAGGTGTAAGGCAGGCCGAGATCGAGTAGCGTCTCCACTTCGGGGTTGCCCCGCGAGAGGGCATTGCCCACCACCACCAGATCCGGCCGTGGTTCCAGGTTGCTCACGGCATAACCCTCGCGCAGTTCGATGCCGGCCTCGACCAGTTGGGTACTCATCGGCGGATAGACGCCGCTGTCCGAACCGGTGACGGTATGGCCGAGATCCCGTGCCAGCAGCGCCAGGCTGCCCATGAAGGTGCCGCAGATACCGAGAATATGAACGTGCATGGAGTCCGACCTTAATCACCGCATAACGCAGGCAGGCGCCGCCTGCCAGGAAGAACCGGCAGACTAGCACGGTGCGCTGCCGCCTCTCCAGCAACGTGCAGGCTCGCCGCCTTTCGTCTAAAATACTTCGCCTTGTCGTCAAGCATGAAACGGACTTTTCCCAGGAGCCCATAAGCCCCATGGCCCAGCATAACGCCTTCTATGCCCAGTCTGGCGGTGTCACCGCCGTGATCAACGCCAGCGCCTGCGGCGTGATCGAAGCCTGCCGCCTGCACTCCGACCGCATCGGCAAGGTCTATGCCGGGCACAACGGCATCATCGGTGCCCTGACCGAGGATCTGATCGACGTCAGCCAGGAGTCGGACGAGGCCATCGCCGCCCTGCGCCACACCCCCGGCGGCGCCTTCGGCTCCTGCCGCTACAAGCTCAAGGACATCGAGAGCCATCGCGCCCAGTACGAACGCCTGATCGAGGTGTTCAAGGCCCACGACATCCGCTACTTCTTCTACAACGGCGGCGGCGACAGCGCCGACACCTGTCTCAAGGTCTCGCAACTGTCCGAGAAGATGGGCTACCCGCTGACCGCCATCCACGTGCCCAAGACAGTGGACAACGACCTGCCGATCACCGACAACTCGCCGGGCTTCGGCAGCGTGGCCAAGTACATCGCCACCTCCACCCTGGAAGCCTCGTTGGACATCGCCTCCATGTGCGCCACCTCGACCAAGGTCTTCGTGCTCGAGGTCATGGGCCGCCATGCCGGCTGGATCGCCGCCGCCGGCGCGCTGGCCGGCGAGGGTGAAGGCCAGCCGCCGCATCTGGTGATCTTCCCCGAAGTGCCGTTCGAACGCAGCAAGGTGATGGCTCGCGTCGAAGCGTGCGTAGAGAAGTACGGCTACTGCGTGATCGTGGTCTCCGAAGGTGCCCGCTACGAGGACGGCACCTTCCTCGCCGACTCCGGCAACACCGACGCCTTCGGCCACCGCCAGTTGGGCGGCGTGGCCCCCACGCTGGCCGGCATGGTCAAGCAGGACCTCGGCTACAAGTATCACTGGGCAGTGGCCGACTACCTGCAGCGGGCGGCACGCCACCTGGCCTCACGTACCGACGTGGAGCAGGCCTATGCGGTAGGCAAGCAGGCGGTGGAGCTCGCCGTTGCCGGCAAGAACGCCATGATGCCGGCGATCAAGCGCGTCAGCGACTCCCCCTACGAGTGGCGCATCGAGTCTGCACCGCTGGCCGAGGTGGCCAACCGCGAGAAGTTCATGCCGCGCGAGTACATTCGTGAGGATGGCTTCGGCATCACCGAGGCGTGTCGCCGCTATCTGGCCCCGCTGATCCAGGGCGAGGACTACCCGCCCTTCGAGAACGGCCTGCCCAAGGTGGCCAAGCTCCAGCTGGCCAAGGTGGAGCGCAAGCTACCCGAATTCAAGCTCTGAGAAAGCGCCCCACCCCCGCAAAGAGCCCTGGCAATCGCCAGGGCTCTTGCGTTGCGGCCAAACTCACTTCAGCAGCCAGGAGAGCACCAGCAGCAACAGCAGAATGCCCGCCACCCCCTGCCAGAAACTGGCCGGGTCACGCAGGAAACGGCGCGGGTCGCGGCGCCTGGGCTTGGCCCGCCCGTCATGATGGCGCAGTGCATAGAGCAGCTCGGAGAGACGTCTGAAGCGCAGCGAGCGCTGCGGATCCAGCGCCCGACGCAGCGTGTCGTCGAGCTGAGGCGTCACTTCCGGGTTGAACAGTCTGGCGCTGCGATAGTCGAGCTGTTCGAGGTCGGTATGGCTGCGCAGCCGGTCCGGCGTCAGGGTATAGGGCAGCTCTCCGGTCAGCAGCCAGTAGATCGTCGAAGCCAACGAGTACTGATCGCTGCGCCGCCCGACGCCGTCGTCCAGCGCATACTCCGGCGCACTGTGCTCGGACAGGCCGGTCTGGCGAGCCAGCTCGCGGGAGCGCCGGTGTCCGTCCAGGCCACGCATGTGGCAGGCGCTGAAATCCATCAGCACCGCCTGACCGTGGGTATCGATCAGCACGTTGTCGGGATGGATGCGCTGATGCAGCACCTCGCGATGATGCAGCGCCTGGATCGCCTTGCCCAACTGCACGGCTATGTCGAGACGCTGGGCCAGGCTGGCCTGGGGGTGGCGCCGAGCCCATTCGCTGAGCGTCATGCCCTCTACGTAGGCCATCAGGTAATAGAGATGGCGACGCGGCCGCGAGGACTCCATGACCCGCGCCACGAACGGCGACTTGACGCGCTCAACCACCCACTGCTGCAGCAGGAAGTGCTCCAGGTAGGCATTGCGATTGGAGAGCTCGGGGCTGGGCGCCTTCATCACCATTTCGCGCTCGGTACGTGTATCGCGCACCCGGTAGACCCGCGACTGCGCGGTGCGCGAGAGCACCTCCTGCACTTCCAGGCCGTCGATACGTTCGCCCGGGGCAAGCTCGGGGGGAATCGGCAGGTCGCCGTAGATACGGCTGGGGTGATCGCGCTCCGCCTCGGGCAGTTGATCGATGCGCACCAGTTGGAAGCAGAACTGGTCGGCGCCGTAACCGCGCTCCTGGGCTCGGTCGCGGGCCGCCGCTGCCAGCCGCTCGCAGGCGGCATCGAGGTCGCTGGCGTCCTGGCGAATCAACCCCACGTAGTCGGAAGGCATCAGGGTGCCGCGCACCGCCTGGGTGGTGAAGAGGAAGATATCGCCCTGCTTCAGCGGCAGCTGCATGTAGTCGATATCGATGCTGCCGTCGAGCCCGAGAGCGCGCGACGGATAGCGGTAGCCGCCCAGATCGGTGATGTGGTCCCGCGAGAGCTGCTCGAACTCGGCGCCGCGCAGGCGGAAGATCAGCGTATCGCCCATATGGAACAGATGGGCGTCCCGCCCACGATAGAGCATGGCCGACAGCGAAGCGACGTAGCTACCGTCCTGCACGAAGGTGCTCTGGCTGTAGCACCAGCCATTGAGCGCCCGCAGCACGCGGGTGGCCGAGGTCTTGACGTCCCAGTGATCCGGCGTGGAGAAGTAATCCGCCAGAAAGCCGCGCACGCTGAGATCGCCGGCCTGCTTGGCAATGCCATTGCGCGAGCTGGTGTCGCTGATCACGGCGCACGCCCCCTTGGCGGCAAACTGCCCTGCCTGGTCGGGAATGCGCACCGACATGGAGCTGCGGTGACGCCGCCGGTCGGGGGCCACGAAGGCCTGCCCGACGCTCAGCGCCAGCCGATTGGCCGACAATACACGCTCATTAGAGATATCGCCGCTGATCACCGCTCGCTCCACATGACTGGCCGAACCGCCCGACGTCGGCCATGATACACGCTTGTGGCCGACACAACCTGTCAACCAAAGCCCAAACCGGGCCGGCTCTCACCTATGTCGCATTGGTAATCCTCACAGCAGCTCCGTATAATTCTGCGCATTTTGCGGCCTCAACTTTTCGCCAACGAAGGAAGCGACGATGAACTTCGACCACATTCCCGCCGGCAAGGACCTCCCCAATGACGTCTATGTCGCCATAGAGATCCCTGCCAACCACGCTCCGATCAAGTACGAGATCGACAAGGAGATGGGCGCCCTGCTGGTGGATCGCTTCATGGCCACCCCGATGTTCTACCCGGCCAACTACGGCTTCATCCCCCACACCCTGGCCGACGACGGCGACCCGCTGGACGCCCTGGTGGTCACACCCTACCCGGTCCAGGCCGGCAGCATCATCCGTGCCCGTCCGGTGGGCATCCTGAACATGACCGACGAAGCCGGCGAGGACGCCAAGCTGGTGTGCGTACCCCACGCCAAGCTGACGACCCTGTACGATGACGTTCAGGAAGTCGCCGACCTGCCGGAACTGCTGCGCCAGCAGATCGCCCACTTCTTCGAGAACTACAAGGATCTCGAGAAAGGCAAATGGGTGAAGGTGGAGTCGTGGGAAGGTGCCGATGCCGCCCGCAAGGCCATCGAGAAGGCCGTGGCCGCCTACGAAAAAGCCTGAGCCGAGCCAGCTCTGCCGCACGGGCCGCCCCATTGGGGCGGCCCGTTCGCTTTCCTGCGACATCGGAGCGCAGGCGTAAGGTTCTAACGCCACCGGGGACTGAGGTATTCTAAGGAAGCCATCAGCTCGCCGGGAACTCGGCGTAACGCGCCCGGGTCCCTGTAACACCCGGCTACGTTTCGATAAGGAAACTCTGCGTTGACTCACCGCCACCTCGCCATACGCCTGATCTGCACCCTGCTGCTGTGGGTGCCGCTGGTCGCCCAGGCCCAGTGGTTCTCGTCCTCTTCCGGCAACCAGAGCGACTTCCTGCCGGTGATGGAAGCCTTCCAGCCCAGCGCCTGGCACGACGGCGAGACCCTGTATATCGGCTTCGAGAATGCCGAGGGCTACTACCTGTATCGTCACCAGCTCGGCGTCGAGAGCCGCGACGATGCTTTCGAGGTCGGCGAACCGGAGATCCCACCGGGCGAGTTCAAGAGCGACGAATTTCTCGGCGACGTCTACGTCTTCTACGATCGCGTGGTCTTCGAGGCACCGCTGCAAGGCAGCGCCGAAGGCCCCCTGGACATCACGGTACGCTTCCAGGGCTGCGCCGATGCAGGGCTGTGCTACCCGCCGGAGCGGGTCGAGCTCCAGGCGCCCGCCAGCGCCATGCCGGCCGCCTTCATAGGCTGGCGTGACGGCAACGGCGACGGCTCGGGCGGAAGTGTCGCCACCACGGCCACCACCGCCCCACCCGCTCTGCAGAGCCAGGACGGCCGCTTCAGCAGCCTGATCGGCGAGGCCAGCCTGCCCATGGTCCTCGGCCTGTTCTTCCTCGCTGGGCTGGGCCTGACCTTCACCCCCTGCGTGCTGCCGATGGTGCCGATCCTATCGTCGATCATCGTCGGCCAGAATCCGACCCGGCCGCGCGCCTTCGCCCTTTCCGCCAGCTATGTGGCCGGCATGTCGCTGACCTACGCCCTGGTCGGCGTGCTGATGGGCCTGTTCGGCGCCGGCCTCAACCTGCAGGCGCATCTGCAGTCGGCCCCGGTGTTGATCGTCTTCGCCCTGCTCTTCGCGCTCTTTGCCATGGCCATGTTCGGCACCTTCGACCTGCGCCTGTCGCCACGCCTGGCGGGTCGCGTCGACGCCTGGCAGGCCCGCGCCCAACGCAGCGGCCCCCTGGGTCTCGCCGGTGCTGGCGCGCTGTCGGTACTGGTGGTCTCGCCCTGCGTCTCGGCACCGCTGGCCGGCGCCCTGGTGTTCATCTCCTCTACCGGCGATGCCATGATGGGCGGCGCCGCCCTGCTGGCACTGGGCCTCGGCATGGGCGTGCCGCTGCTGCTGGTCGGCACCTTCGGCGCCACGGCCCTGCCGCGCAGCGGCGCCTGGATGAACGGGGTCAAGATCGCCTTCGGCATTCTGCTGCTGGGCGTCGCCGTGTGGCTGATCGAACGGCTGCTTCCCGCCTCCGTCAGCCTGCTGCTGTGGGCCGCCCTGGCCATCGGCAGCGCCCTGGCGCTAGGCGCCCTCTCGCTCAATCAGGCTCAGGGCTGGCCGCGGGTACGCCAGGCCGGCGGCCTGCTGTTGCTGGCCTGGGGCATCGCCCTGGTGTTCGGCGCCGCCATGGGTGGCAACGACCCGCTGCGTCCGTTGGCCACCCTGTCCAACGGTTCGGGTGCCATTGAAGCGCCCCCGGTCACCACCGTGGCGGATCTCGAAGGGCTGCGCAGCGAGCTGCGCGCGCGCTCGTCCGAGGGCCAACCGGCCTTCGTTCACTTCACCGCCGACTGGTGCATCTCCTGCAAGCAGATGGAGCGCCAGGTCTATCCCGACCCCAGGGTCGCCGAGCCCTTGGCGCAGTTCGCCCATATCTACGTCGACGTCACCCGCACGGACAGTACGACCCGCGAGATTCTCGACCACTTCGGCCTGTTCGGCCCGCCGAGCCTGCTATTCTTCAGCGGGGAAGAAGAGGTCCGCGAGGCACGCATTCAAGGCGAAGTGCGGGCGGACGAACTCGCCAGCCACCTACGGGGCCTGCTCGACTGGCTCGAAGGTCAGGCTTCCGCCCCTGAGGCTTCCTGATCCCGCATGACGTAGCCGAACGCCGTTCGACCAGCTGGACATCCCCGGCGATTTTAGGCACACTCCGCCAACAACGCTCTTTGAGGCCGATAGCGTCGGCAATGTTCACCATCTTGCCGCGATCTATTGAAAGTTGGCTTGGGTTAACAGCGCCCTTGCCAGCGCCATTTACCCACCGGTCGAGACTCAACATGGATATCCGTAAGGTCAAGAAGCTGATCGAGCTGCTCGAAGAATCCAACATCAGCGAAATCGAGATTCAGGAAGGCGAAGAGTCGGTGCGTATCAGCCGCCACCCCAATGGGGTGAGCTGGCCCCAGCCTCCCATGCCCCAGTATGCCCCCGCTCAGGCCATGCCCAGCCAGCCGGCCCCCGCTCCCGCAGCCGGCCCCGCCGAAGAAGCGCCTGCGGCCTCCTACCAGGGGCATGCGCTGACCTCGCCCATGGTCGGCACCTTCTATCGCAGCCCGGCTCCCGGCTCCAAGCCGTTCGTGGAAGTGGGTCAGAGCGTGCGCAAGGGCGAGACCGTGTGCATCGTCGAAGCCATGAAGATGATGAACCAGATCGAGGCCGATCGTGACGGCGTCATCGAGGCCATCCTGGTCGAGGACGGCGAGCCGGTCGAGTTCGACCAGCCGATGCTCGTCATTTCCTGATCTTTCACCGACACTGGCGGACTCCCTATGCTGGACAAGGTTCTCATCGCCAACCGCGGCGAGATCGCCCTGCGAATTCTGCGCGCCTGCAAGGAGCTGGGCATCAAGACCGTCGCGGTACACTCCAAGGCCGACCGCGAGCTGATGCACGTTCGCCTGGCCGACGAGGCCGTGTGTATCGGCCCGGCCCCCTCGGCGCAATCCTATCTGAACATCCCCGCGCTGATCAGCGCTGCCGAAGTCACTGACTCCAGCGCCATCCACCCCGGCTACGGCTTTCTCTCCGAGAACGCCAACTTCGCCGAGCAGGTGGAGCGCTCCGGTTTCGTCTTCATCGGTCCGCGTGCCGAGACCATCCGCCTGATGGGCGACAAGGTCAGCGCCATCGAGGCCATGAAGAAGGCGGGCGTGCCCACGGTACCCGGCTCCGACGGACCGTTGGGCGACGACGAAAGCGACAACCTGGCCATCGCCCGACGCATCGGCTACCCGGTGATCATCAAGGCCGCTGCCGGCGGCGGCGGGCGCGGCATGCGCGTGGTGCACACCGAAGGCCACCTGCTCTCGGCGATCAACGTGACCCGCACCGAGGCCCACGCAGCCTTCGGCGACGGCACGGTGTACATGGAGAAATTCCTCGAGCGTCCGCGCCACGTCGAAGTCCAGGTGCTGGCCGACGGCCAGGGCAATGCCATCCATCTCTTCGATCGCGACTGCTCGCTGCAGCGCCGCCATCAGAAGGTGCTGGAGGAAGCCCCGGCCCCGGGCATCGATCCCGAGGCCCGTGCCAAGGTGCTCGAAGCCTGCCGCCAGGCTTGTATCGAGATCGACTACCGCGGCGCCGGCACCTTCGAGTTCCTCTACGAGGACGGCCGGTTCTTCTTCATCGAGATGAACACCCGCGTACAGGTGGAGCACCCCGTCACCGAGATGGTGACCGGCGTGGACATCGTGCGCGAGCAGCTGCGCATCGCCTCGGGCCTGCCGCTGTCGATCCGTCAGGAGGACGTGAAGGTCAACGGCCACGCCTTCGAATGCCGCATCAACGCCGAAGACCCGCGCACCTTCATGCCCTCCCCCGGCAAGGTCACGCTCTATCATCCCCCGGGCGGCCTGGGCATTCGCATGGACTCGCATCTCTACACCGGCTATACCGTGCCGCCTCACTACGACTCGCTGATCGGCAAGCTGATCACCTGGGGCGACAGCCGCGAGATCGCGCTGACACGCATGCGCAACGGCCTCGATGAGCTGCTGGTGGAAGGCATCAAGACCAACACCGACCTGCACAAGGATCTGGTCCGCGACGGCCATTTCCAGCAGGGCGGCGTCAACATTCACTACCTGGAGAAGAAGCTCGGCTCCTAGGAAGTTCGCTTCCCGATCCGAACATCGCTCCCGGCGGGGTGGCCAAGGCCACCCCGTCTGCGTTAAGCACGGAGAATGCCATGCCCTGGCTGCAACTCAAGACCTACGTCGCCCCGGAGCAGGCCGAGCTGCTCGAAGAGCTGCTGCTGGCCGAAGGCGCCACCGCCATTACCCTGCAGGACGCCCACGACGACCCGGTGTTCGAGCCCGAGCGCGGCACCACGCCGCTGTGGAACGAAACGGTGCTGACGGGGCTCTACGACGATCTCGAAGGCCTCGAGGCCATGCTCGAGCGTCTGGCCGCCGCCTGGGCCGAGCGCGTGCCCGACGAGCCCTGCCCGGTCATCGAGCACGAGCTGCTCGCCGACCGCGATTGGGAGCGCGAGTGGATGGAGGACTTCAAGCCCTTGCGCATGGGCCAGCGGCTGTGGATCGTGCCCAGCTGGCACGAGCCGCCCGACCTCGACGCCGTCAACCTGCACCTGGACCCCGGCCTGGCCTTCGGCACCGGCACCCACCCCACCACGGCCCTGTGCCTCGAGTGGCTCGACGCGCTGGCGCTGGAAGGCGGTCTCGACGGCATCGAGCTGCTCGACGTGGGCTGCGGCTCCGGCATTCTCGCCATTGCCGCGCTCAAGCTGGGAGCGGCAATGGCCACCGGCACCGACATCGATCCCCAGGCGCTGCAGGCCAGCCGCGACAATGCCATACGCAACGACGTTGCCGAGCACGAACTGGCGCTCTGCTATCCCGAGCAGCTCGACGCCGGACGTCGCTTCCCGCTGGTGGTAGCCAACATCCTGGCCGGCCCGCTGGTGGAGCTGGCCCCGACCATCGCCGGCCACGTCGCCCCCGGCGGCCGCCTGGCCCTGTCGGGGATTCTCGAAGGCCAGACCAACGCGGTGCTCGACGCCTATCGCGAGCAGGGCCTGACCATGGACGAGCCTCAGCTCCGCGAGGGCTGGGTACGACTCAGTGGACAGCGGCCGGCATGAGCCCATTGGCCACCATCGTCACCTTCACCCGGCCCCTTCGGGGGCGTATCATATGCAGCCCCTGGTTCACTGAGCCGCCCCATGCCCGATAGTCGTCCACTGCCACAGATCGGTCGCCACCGCCTGCCCAACCGGGTCATCCTGGCCCCCATGGCCGGCGTCACCGACCGCCCCTTTCGCCAGCTCTGTCGCCGCCTGGGGGCAGGCCTGGTGGTGGGCGAGATGGTCACCTCGGACCCGGCACTGTGGCACACCCGCAAGTCGCGCCAGCGCATGGACCATACCGGCGAGCCGGGACCGCGGGCGGTGCAGATCGCCGGCGGCGACGCCGCCATGCTGGCTGAGGCCGCGCGACTGAACGCCGCACAGGGCGCCGAGATCATCGACATCAACATGGGCTGTCCGGCGAAGAAGGTATGCAACAAGGCCGCCGGCTCGGCCCTGCTGCGTGACGAAACGCTGGTGGCAGAAATACTCGAAGCCGTGGTTGCAGCGGTCGAGGTGCCGGTGACGCTCAAGATCCGCACCGGCTGGTGCGCCGACAGCAACAACGGCGTGCGCGTGGCACGGCTGGCCGAAGACGCCGGCATTCAGGCTCTGGCGGTACATGGCCGTCATCGCCAGCAGCGCTACCAGGGGGAAGCGGAGTACGACACCATTGCCGCCATCAAGCAGGCGGTGCGCATCCCGGTCTTCGCCAACGGCGATATCGACTCTCCACGCAAGGCGGCCGAAGTTCTGGACTATACTGGTGCGGATGCGGTGATGATCGGCCGCGGCGCCCAGGGCAACCCCTGGATTTTTCGCGAGATCGACCATTACCTGCGCCACGGGCGCACTTGCCCGCCTCCCGACATGAATGAGCGCGCCGACGTCCTGCGGGGTCATGTCCGTGCCCTGCACGACTTTTACGGCGGCTACATGGGGGTGCGGATTGCACGCAAGCACTTGGGCTGGTATCTCGCTGCCGACCGCCGCTTCGACAGCGATCGACAGCGCGAGCTGCGGGCAGCCTTCAACACCCTGGAGCAGCCGAACGAACAGTATGACTTCATCGACGATCTGTTTTCCCTCGAGGGTGCAACCGGCCTCTCGTGGGCAACGAATGGAATCAGTGCCGCATGAACCGTGAAGTTTTCGACCCGAATGCCAATCTGCCAGGCCTGGAGGGTAACGCTTTGACCGGCCTGCCCGAACTCGGCAGCCTCACCCCGCCACCCAGTACGCTGGGCGAACAGCCGCTGCGCGAAGCCGTGGATGCCGCCATGCGACGCTATTTCGATCATCTAGACGGCGGTACCGTGACCGATCTCTACGCCATGGTCATGGCCGAGGTCGAGGCACCGCTGCTGGCCAGCGTGCTGGAATACACCCAGGGCAACCAGACCCGCGCCGCCGAGATGCTCGGCCTCAATCGCGGTACGCTGCGCAAGAAGCTCAAGCAGCACGACCTGATCTGACACCGCCGGGCAACGCCCCCCTGGACGGCCCGGCCCCTTACATCCACTTCCCACAGAGAGTTGCACCGCACCATGGCCCAAGCCTCCCCCACCCCGGTACGCCGCGCCCTGATCAGCGTCTCCGACAAGACCGGCATCGTCGACTTCGCCCGCGGCCTGAGCGAACGCGGTGTCGAGCTGCTTTCGACCGGCGGCACCTTCCGCCTGCTGCAGGAGAACGGCATCGCCGTTACCGAGGTGTCCGAGCACACCGGCTTTCCCGAGATCATGGGCGGCCGCGTCAAGACCCTGCACCCGAAGATCCATGGCGGCATCCTGGGTCGCCGCGGTCAGGACGACGCGGTGATGGCCGAGCACGGCATTGCGCCCATCGACATGGTGGTGGTCAACCTCTACCCCTTCGCCCAGACCGTCGCCAAGCCGGACTGCACGCTCGAGGACGCCATCGAAAACATCGACATCGGCGGCCCGACCATGGTGCGCGCCTGTGCCAAGAACCACGCCCACACCACCATCGTGGTGGATGCCGGCGACTATGATCGCGTGCTGGCCGAGATCGACTCGGGCAGCGGCGCGGTGAGCCATGCCACCCGCTTCGACCTGGCAGTGAAGGCCTTCGAGCACACCGCCGGCTACGATGCCGCCATCGCCGACTACCTGGGCCAGCGCGTGCCCGGCGGCGAGGATGGCTTCCCGCGCTCCTACAACGTGCAGTTCGTCAAGAAGCAGGCCATGCGCTACGGCGAGAACCCGCACCAGAGCGCGGCGTTCTACGTCGAAGCCGATGCCTGCGAAGCGAGTGTCGCCACTGCCCTTCAGCTCCAGGGCAAGGAGCTCTCTTTCAACAACGTGGCCGATACCGACGCCGCCTTCGAGTGCGTCAAGAGCTTCACCGACACGGCCTGCGTCATCGTCAAGCATGCCAACCCCTGCGGCGTGGCGGTTGGCACCACCCTCCGTGAGGCGTACGACAAGGCTTTCGCTACCGACCCCACCAGCGCCTTCGGTGGCATCATTGCCTTCAACCGCATGCTTGACGAAGAGACCGCTCGCGCCATCATCGAGCGTCAGTTCGTCGAAGTGATCATCGCCCCCGGCGTTGAAGACGCCGCCCGGGCAATCGTTGCCGAGAAGCAGAACGTGCGTCTGCTCGACGTCGGCGACAGCTGGCCCGGCCAGCGCGAGCACGCCCACGATTTCAAACGCGTTACCGGCGGGCTGCTGGTGCAGGATCGCGACTTGGGGATGATCGGCCGCGACGAGCTAACGGTGGTCAGCGAGCGTGTTCCCAGCGAGCAGGAGCTACGCGACCTTGCATTCGCCTGGAAGGTGGCCAAGTACGTCAAATCCAACGCCATCGTCTATGCCAAGGACGGGCAGACCATCGGGGTTGGCGCCGGCCAGATGAGCCGCGTCTACTCGGCCAAAATCGCCGGCATCAAGGCCGCTGACGAGGGCCTCTCGGTTCCCGGTTCGGTGATGGCCTCGGACGCCTTCTTCCCTTTCCGTGACGGCATCGACGCCGCCGCCGCGGCCGGCATTACCGCGGTGATTCAACCCGGCGGCTCCATGCGCGATCAGGAAGTGATCGACGCCGCCAACGAGGCGGGCATCGCCATGGTGTTCACCGGCATGCGCCATTTCCGGCACTGATGTAGCCTCTGGCCGTACGGCAGCCAGGCAGCCCCGACGCGCTAAAGGCCTCGGGGCTTTTTCATTCCTCGTCAGGGGTCCTCGGCAGCGGCGCGACATTGACCTGATTTCGACCGCTGCGTTTGGCCTGATAGAGCGCTTTGTCGGCCAGATGCTGTATGCCCTGCCACTCTTCTCCATGGTCTGGATAAGCCGCCACCCCGATGGACGCCGTGACCGAGGGCAACCGCTGGTCTTGGAAATCTAGCTGCAGGCCAGCGAGATTGCGCCTGATCTCCTCCGCACGCTCACGACACTGCTCGAGCGTGGCCCCGGGTAACACCAGCAGAAACTCCTCGCCCCCATAGCGACAGGCGATGTCCTCGCCGCGAATGTAGCGTCTCAAGTACTGGCTCAGCTCCTTGAGCAACAGATCGCCGGCCTGGTGGCCGTAATCGTCGTTGAAGCGCTTGAAGTGGTCCACGTCGAGCATGATCAAACCGAAGCCACTCTTGTTACGCTTGGCACGCAGCTGCTCGCGCTCCATGGTCTCCTCGAGATAGCGACGATTGAAAAGACCGGTGAGCGGGTCGCGCACGCTTTGATGATGAAGCGCTTCACGCAGCAATATTCCGGCCATGGCAGCCGCCGCATGAGTGGACAATAGCTCGGCAAGACGCTGCGCCTCCTCCAGCTTGCCCTTGTCACGCAACGACAGGTGGAGCATGCCGACGATTTCACCCTGCGCCAGCAGCGGCAGACAGAGATAGGCGTGGTGCAGGTCAGGCCAATGCTGGCACCTGAGCGCCTTGTCAGGATCGCTCGTCTGGTGAGAGTGCCCCATGCGCAGCGCCCAGCACTGCTGAGGCTCGATGGGATCGACGAGATGATCCGCCTCCTCCCCCCAGGCGGCGGCGAGCTGCAGCAGGTTACGGCAGCCGCGCATCAGGTAGAGTCCACCGGTCATGCCGGGGAAAAGCCGCAGCATGTAGTGCTGCAATACTGCCGCGGTATCTTCTCTCGTCTCGCAGGACTGCAGGCCGCTGCTGAGCTGATTTACCAGCGTCACTTCGTTGCTCGTCTGGCGCAGCTGTTCCACCAGATTCTCGCTACGCTGCGCTTCGCGGCGAATCAGTAGAAAGGCCCCGACCAGCAACAGCGAATTGATAAGCCCCGCCAGCACGATCCACAGCTGCAGCCTCTGGGAAAGGCGCTCGAACTCGAGCTGCTTGCGCTCCATGCGGCTACGCTCGGCCTGGACCATGCGCGAGCTGACGTCACGTATGCGATCCATGCTGCGCTTGCCCTCGTAGGAGGCGATCATCTGTGCAGCGGCCACCGTGCCCTGCTCCTGGCTCACGAGAAGCAATTCATCCATCAGCGCGGTTCGCTGCTCGATCAGGTCGATGAGCTGCGTGGTGAGTGTCGGCTCGACCGCGAAGTCTTGCTGTCGAAAAGCAGCCAGGAGCCGCTCGACATTGTCACGCTCCTGACGGTGTTCATTGATGAACAGCGCGTCTCGGCTCGCGGCAAAAGCGCGCTGGCTCGACTCGGCTTCGAACAGTGATGCCAGCAAGTTATCCAGGATCGTGATGCGAGAGCCGCTTTCATATACGAGCTGTTCCGTCTGGGCTTCCTGACGAGCGTTGTACATGACCGCAGCAGTTGTAAGGGCCACGATGGCAAGCGCAAGGCCAAGCATGATCAACAGTTTACGCTGGAAGGTAGGCATATCTTTTTCCGTTTGCCGAGGCATGCGCCAACGGCTTTCCGTCTTGTTCTGTAAAAGAGCCCACCATCAGGTGTAATGCCAGTCAGTTAACGCTGACTGGCATTTTTCTTAGTAGGGTATTTCTGTGGTCGCCGCCTGACCGAGCGAGGATAAGATCGTTCGCGTCGTTCAGGCAGGACGAAGGAAGGTGCCATGTCCA